>Ga0137410_10000311_pt1 | contig 34439 bp, 28 predicted proteins | sample CZODoug1_16funga_FD_108878 | JGI IMG/M metagenome (GOLD analysis project Ga0137410, IMG submission 108878) | Vadose zone soil fungal communities from Angelo Coast Range Reserve, California, USA - CZODoug1_16fungal (Illumina Assembly) | ecosystem: Environmental > Terrestrial > Soil > Vadose zone... | reverse complement strand
GTCCCGGATCTCGAGCTCCAGTGCCCCCAGCTCCGCTTTCCGGAAATCGTCGCGGCGTCGGGCCAGGCGGTCCTTTTCGAGCGGGACATCCCCCGCGACGGAAGTCCCGGGGGCGCGCGCGGCCAGATCGTCGAGCAGAGCCTGCTGGCCGTCGAGGTCGTCGGGCTGCTCCTGGATCTTGCGCAGGAGCCGGGCGAGGGTCTCGCGGGCATCGCGCTCCGGCGTCGAGAGGGCGGGAGCAGGGGAGCTGCTCCTGGGAGCGTCCGCGGCCGGGTCCGATACGGACGCCCGCGGCGCCCCGGGCGGGGAGAAGAGGACGAAGCCTGCAATGACGAGGACGATGCCGGTGGCGAGCCCCGCGACCCAGACGAGGACGGGCTTGGGTGCCTCGGCGGGCCGGGGGGGTTGAACGCTGATCGACGTCGTATGGTGGCCGCGCTTTTTTGACGAGGATTCGGGGGCGGGTTTCTCGATCGGGGGAGGGACAACTCCGTCCGGAAGGCAATTGCGGCAGTACGTCTTATGCTCCAACTTGACCGCCGTGCCCTTTGCGAAGTCGGTACTGCGGAGCTGCGCGTTGCACTTGCTGCAATAAACGATCGCCTGCCCCATGGCCCCCGAAGTATATCGTTTCGGGACCCTCTCGGGGGCTCAACCCGCGCGGGAATTCAATATTTCCGCCTGCTGCGCTATTCAGGCCCCGAGCTTCTTCAGCTTGACATTCTTGAACCAGCAGGGCTTGCCATGATCCTGGAAGCCGAGCAGCCCCTCGCGCGGGAAATCCTTCAGCGCCTTCGTGAACTTGTTCTTCTCGCCGTCGAGGCTCTTCCCCGCGTCGGTCCACTTGTCGAGGTCGATGGACGAAACCACCTCGCCGTTGAGGGCGACGGAGATCTTGTTCTTGTCGCAGGTGATCTCGATATGATTCCACTCGCCGAGCGGCTTCAGCATGTTCTTCGTCGGAGCGACGAGGTCGTAGATCGCCCCGCAGTCGTGCTTGTCCGGCTTCTCCGCCTTCGAGTCGTAGACCTGGATCTCGATGCCGCTCTGGACAGGGTCCTTGGCGTCGCCCGTGCGGACGAAGATCCCGCTGTTGCAGTCCTTCGTGAGCTTGAAGTCGCAGGTCAGGACGAAGTCGCCGTACTTGTCGTTCGCGTACGTGACGTAGTTGCCCGACTTGTTCGGATTGATGCAGCCGTCCTCGATGTTCTTCTGAGGCAGGTTCGTCCAGCCTTCGGGGGTTTTGCCGTCGAAGAGCGAGATCCACTCGTCCTTCTTTTCCGTGTTCGTCGGGGCGCCGCAGCCCGCGGCCAGCAGGAACAGCGCCAGCATCCTTTTCATGAATTTCCTCCGCCTAACCTACGCCGGCGCCTACTGATAAATCGCGAACTCGTGGCCGGCCAGCGGCAAGCGGACGAAGGCCGGGCCGCCGGGATTCCGCTGCACGGTCACCGTCGCCGGGGCGGTCCGCGACCCGTAAAGGCGCTTCATCGTTGAGCCGCCGGCGTGAAGTCCGCCGTCCACGATCACGAAATCCTGCCGCGCCGACGCGGACGTGTTGTACGCCACGAGCACCTCGCGGCCGTAGAGCAGCCGCGAGAACGCGAGCATGTACTCGAGACCCTGGCCGGGCAGGCCGAACGAGACGCCGTCGCCCGAGATCTCGCGGAAATACATGCGCCCGAACCTCAGCGGCTCCGACGAGGCATGCACCGCGGCGATCTTCGCGATCTCCTGGTAGATCCGGCACGACGGGTTGAGCAGGTTCCGGCCGGGCGTAGCCGCATCGAACAACGCCTCCCTCATCCCCTCGTCGCCTCCCGATCCTTCGAAGCCCTGCTCGGTGCCGTAGTACACGCACGCCATTCCGAGCGAGCAGAGCAGGTATCCGATCGCGGCGATGACCTGGTTGTCGTCGGCGCCTTTCGCGAAGCGCCCCGGCTGCCAGAAGCTGTCGTGGTTGTCGACAAACGTGACCAGATAGCGTCCCAGCTCGCCGCGGTTCAGCGCGCGCTTCTCCTGGTCGGCCAGCCGCGCGAAGAGCGTCGCCGGTCCGGCCGCGCCCTTGAGGACGTCCCTCAGGCCGGTGCCCAGGTCGCCCTGCGCGAGACGGAAGTCCAGCACCGAGTTGAGGCCGAAATAGACGGTCTTGTCGCCGACGCGGATCGACGTGTTCTGCCCGATATAGCGGTCGATGACCTCGTCGCTCGGCGTCGCGACTTCGCCGAAGAGGAAGAAGTTCCGTTTGCCGAGCGTATACGCATACTCGCGGACGCCGGAGCAGAAGCGGGAGCAGGCCAGCTCGCCCATATGCTTGACGGCGTCGACGCGGAACCCGTCGATGTCGGCCTCGCGGATCCAGTAGCAGTGGGCCTGGATGAGGATGTTGATCAGCTCGGAGCCGGCCTGGTCGTCGTCATTGGCGAAGTCCTTCAGCCCCGACATGTCGCCGTGCTGCAGTTCAGGGTACTGGTCGTAGCCGCCGCCGGTCATGTTGCCGCGGCGGTGGTAGTAATCGGGGTTGCGCAGCTCGGTGGGGATGGGGCGGTCGGGGAGGCGCCAGGCGTCGAGGGGGAACTGCTGGTCGTTGCTGTAGACGTAGTCCGCGTCGAACGGATACCTCCAGTTGTTCCCGGAGTGGTTGATGACGACGTCGAGGATGATGCGGATCGGCCAGGGCTTCCCGCCTTTCTTGAAGGCGTGGGCCTTGTCGACGAGCTCGACGAGATCGGCCTTGCTTCCGAAGTGCGGGTCGATCCCGAGGTAGTTGTTCACGTTGTAGCCGTGGTAGGCGCCGGCGTTGTTCTCGAAGACCGGCGACAGCCAGATCGCGCTGGCGCCGAGTCCCGCGATATAGTCCAGGTTTCTCGTGATGCCCTTCAGGGTCCCGCCATAGAACGCGTTCTGCGTGGGCATTCCCGGCGTGCGGTTCGGCGTCGCCGCCGGCGCGCGCGCCGTGGAGTCGTGAAAGCGGTCGACGAGGAGGAAGTAGACGAACTCCTCCCGCCATTCCCGGGCGATGTTGAAGTAGGTTTTGCCGGGGATCGGCGACAGGTCGATGTCCTTGAGGGAGGTGGGGGGCATGGCGGCTCTCCTTCTCTCCGGTCGCGGGCGACAGTATAGCAGTTCAGCGCAGCCGCGCGACGATCCAGCGCGCGACGGGAAGATGGTTGTTCGCGTGCGACGAGATCGAGATCGTCCCGGCCCGTCTCGACTGGAGGACGAGGCCGTGCTCGTCGTTCGTCGCCGCCCGGAGCTCTTCCCAGCCGACCGTCTTGCGCAGCGCGCCGGAGGAGCGCACGAGGCCGCCGCTGCGCAGGACGACGGGTCCCCCCAGGCCGCGCGCGCTGCGCCGGATCCGCCCGGGCACGCCGAGGAGCAGGGAGAAGCCCAGCGCGATGAAGCCCATGCTCGCGACGGCGAGCAGGCCCAGCGGGATGAGGAGCAGACCCCAGAGCAGCCGGAGCAGGGAGCGGAAACCGCTCTCGCCGATGGTCGTTTCGCCGCCCGCGCCGATGCGCTCGTCGAGGCGCTTCTGAAGCACCGGAACGACCGAGTCCTCGAGCGCCTTCTGCACCACGGCGAACGACGCGAAGTCCGGAGGCAGCTCCTGCGGTCTTCCCTTCGCGGGGATCAGCACGACCTTGAGGACGTCGAGGTGAGACTCGAGCCGGACGGCCTCGAGGGTTTCCAGCAGGACGGTCGAGCGGCGGCCGGCATCGATGTCGACGCGGTCGGGGGAAATCGTCACCGACGCCGACCTGCCCGCGGTCTGCGTGTCCTTCCAGACCCAGCGGCAGACGGAGGCGAAGATGATGAGGAGGTAGAGGACGGAGATGTTGCTGGCGATGTCCGGGTCCACGCCCGCGCGGGGCAGCAGCCAGGTGATCGCGGCGGACAGCGGGATCCAGAAGAGAAGGGTGAGCACCGGCACGGCGATGACGTAGACTATGCAGCCCTTGCGGCTCCGCTCGCCCTTCCGTTCGAATCGCACGCCGTCCATTCCGGAGACCACTTTACCGACTTGCCGTCCGGACTCCCACAAACTATGCTGCGGTTCGGACAATGCGGAGGTGATTCATGGATCCGGCCGTCAAGAAAGCCGTGCTGCGCAAGATGACGTATGGCCTCTGGGTGATCGCCGCCGATGCCGGCGGCGACCGCGAGGCGTCCACCGTCACGTGGGTTTCCCAGGCGTCGATGACGCCGCCGCTCGTCAGCGTCGGCATCAAGGTCGACTCGCACCTGCATGCGGTGGTCGAGAAGGCCGGCGCCTTCTCGATGCATCTGATTGCCGAGGGGCAGAAGGACGCGGCCGCGGCGTTCATCAAGGAGACGACCTTCACGGCCGACACCATCGGCGGCCGGAAATACGCGCCGGGCGCGGTGACGAAGGCGCCCCTCCTCGAGGGGTTCCCCTGCTGGTTCGAGGCGCGGGTCGTCGGGAAGCTGACGAAGGGCGACCACTCGGTGTTCCTCGCCGAGGTCGTCGACGCCGCGATGAAGGATGCGTCGGCCGCGCCGCTGCTCCTGGCGACGACCGGCTGGAACTACGGCGGGTAGCGCCTACGGCTTCGCCATCATCGATCGCAGCGGGCCGGCCGGCTGGCCCAGCGGGCGCATCGAGCCCTCGATGCCTTTCCTAAGGCGCTCGAGGGAGAGCCGGTGCTGGTCGTCGGGAAGCGGGATATACCCCGCGGCCTGCGTGACCCGCGAGGATTCCTTCAGGAAGTAGCGGACGAAAGCCGCGACCTCCGGGCGCTGCAGGCTCCGCGTGTTGACGTAGAGGAACAGCGGCCGCGAAAACGGCGCATAGCTGCCGTCCAGGACCGTGTCGTGCGTGGGCAGCACCGGTCCCTTGCCGCCGTCGATCGCCACGATCTTCAGCTCGTCCCGGTGCTCGATGTAGTAGGCGAGCCCGAAATAGCCGATCGCGCCGGGCGTTGCGACGATGCCCTGCACGAGGACCTCGTCGTTCTCGCTCGCGACGGCGTCGGCCCTCGGCATCTGGGGCTTGCCGAAGACGGCCTCGTTGAAGAAATCGTAGGTGCCCGAATCGCGGCCGGGCCCGAAGAGAAGGATGGGCTGCTTCGGGAAGTCCGGCCGCACGTCGCGCCAGGTCTGCATCCGGCTGTCCTGCGCCCAGATCGCCTTCAGATCGGCCACGCTCAGGTGCTCGATCCAGGGCGTCTCGCGGTTGACCACGACCGACAGGCCGTCGTACGCGAGCGGCAGCTCCAGGAACGAGATGGCGTTCGAGCCGCACTTCTTCAGCTCCTCGTCCTTCATGAAGCGCGAGGCGTTGCTGAGGTCGATCTCCGCGAAGCAGAACTTCTTGAAGCCGCCGCCGGAACCTGACGGCGACTCGCCCGGGTTGACGCCCATCAGGTCGATGTGCACCGCGGGGTATCGCCGCCTGAAGTCGTCGCGGATCCGCTTGGCCATCGGGAAGACGGTGCTCGAGCCATCGATGAGAATATGCCCGGCGGGCAGCTGGTCGGGCAGGGGAAAGACCTCCGCTGCCGGCGGAGCGGGGGCGGCGATGGGCGCGGGTGCGGAGGCCGGCGCAGCGGCAGGGACGGGCGGGACCGGCCGCCGCTCGGGGGCCGGGGCGCCGAGGCGCGACAGCATCGCCGCGAGCGGGAGGGACTTCTGTTTTTCCTCGCCGGCGGTCGCCTTGCGGGGCGCCCCTGCCAGATAGAACGACGCCTGGTTTCGGCGGGCCAGCTCGCGGGTCAGGAGCAGGACCTCGACTTCGTCGCGGGGGACCGCCACCATCACGCTCGAGGGACGGCCGTCCCGTCCGCCGCTGATGTTGATGAGGGTCGCGCGCGAGACGACCCGGCACACGAGCGGCTCCGCTCCCGCGGAGACGCTCACGAACACGTCGAGCGGGAGCTCGAGCCGGGAAAAGGTTTCGAGATCCTCCAGGCTGTCGTTCACGGGGAGCGAGACGATCCGGTACAGGGCCGGAAGGTCGATCGGCGGCGACGGCTCGGCCGCCGGCCGGGTCGAGGAGACGGGCGCGCAGGCGCCGCAGAGGAGAAGGCCGGCCGCCATCAGGAGCGGACGTCTCATGGTGTTCTCCACTTCAATGAGGCTCGACGGGGATGACGACCCGGAAGCCGCGGATGCTGTCGCGGCCCCCGGGATTGTAGTGGTCGCGGTTGCCGGAACGGCAGCGGCGCGGAGGATCGTTCCAGGCGCCGCCCCGCCAGACGCGCTCGGGGTTGGACGGGGAGAAGGGCACCGGCGCGGAGGAACCCGATTCGTACGACTTCGGGTCATAATGGTCCAGGCACCACTCGCCGACATTGCCGTGCATGTCGTAAAGACCGAACGCGTTGGGGGCGAAGGAGCCCACCTCCAGGGTCCGCGCGCGATAGACGCCGTCGGGCGCGCCCCCGGATCCCGCACGGCCGTCGAGGTTGGCGTCCGAGGAATGCAGCGTGGCCCCGACGTGGAAGGGCGAGGTCGACCCGCCGCGGCACGCATATTCCCATTCCGCCTCGGTGGGCAGGCGCAGTTCCCGGCCGAGTTTCTTCGACGCCTTCTCGCAGAAGTCCGCGGCGTCGAAGGAGGACACCGACTCGACCGGCAGGCGCGGGCCCCTAAACTGGCTGGGGTTGGTCCCCATCACCGCCTCGTACTGCTCCTGAGTGATTTCGTACCTTCCGAGATAGAACGCGGCGGGGATGACGACCTCGCGCACGGGGCCCTCGTCGGGATCGCGGCCGCGCTCGTCGTCCGGCGTCCCCTGGCGGAAGCGTCCGGCGGGGATGAGGACGGCGTTGAGGGTGACGCGATCGGACAGCGGCAGGACGAACTCGTGCGGCGGCTCGGCCTTTGCCGGGACCGGCTTTGGAAGTTCGGCGGCGACGGGCACGGGCGGGACGGGAAGGGCAGCGGGGACGACGCGCGACGCGTCCCCCGGCGCCGCATACCGGATCACCGCGACGATGACCAGGGCCAGAACCGCGATCGCCCCCAGGATCGTCCACGATCGCTTCAGCCGGCCGGAGCGGTCCGGCGGGGTGAGGTCGATCGGCGGCAGCGGGGGCGGCTCCGGCGGGGGCGGCGCGACTTCCGGCAGATCGTCGGTCGACGTCGGCTCCAGCTGGCCCAGGTCCTTTCGCCTCATAAATTCCAGGAGCACGCCCTGGAGCGGCGACTGGACATTGCGGACCGGCGGCACCCAGCAGGATTCCAGCACGGAGATCTGCACGTTGGAGGTCTGGAGGAGGTCGATGATGGCCTCGTCGCCCTGCAGCCGCGTGCTCCACGCATAGAGGGGCTGGCCTTCGCGGAAATAGATTTCGCCGAGAAGGCCGACCGGGGAGATGCGCAGCGACGTGCCGTGGCTGCTCCGACGGGAGGTCTTGCGGTCGTTCTGGCTGGAAATGCGGACGCAGCAGTTGCGCTCCTCCGTCGCGATGCTCTGGAGGACGCCGACGAGCCAGGTGCGGGTGGAATGGACGCTGAGCAGCGGATTGAGGCGCCGGCTCAGAATCTTCTGCACCTCCCCCCAGGTTTCCGTCCAGGAGCCCGCGTGGGGAAGGACGTGGGTGATGCCGAGCTCCAGGAGCGCCCGGAGCTCGGGGCCGGAGAGGTCGTTGGGATCGCCGCAGAGCGCAACGAAGGGGACGTTGGTGGAGTTGAGGAGCGTCTTGCGGGCCACCGGCAGAGACTGCGCAAACTGCCCCAGGTGACAGAGGAGGCACCAGGGACCTTCGATGGCGGAGCCGAGCGGGACCAGGTTCTCGTGGTCCTGGTCCGAGGGAATGGTCCGGATCGCGAGGTCCCGCACCTGGGAGGCAAAGTACGCTTGCGCGTCGCGGAGGAAAACGTCGTCGCCGATCAGGACGGCGGTGCTTGGGAAGGCCGGGGCCTGGGGCTCAGGCCGCTTCCTGGGACTGACGGGCTTGGCCGGGGGTTCCGACATGGAATTGGGCCGGGGCGATCTCTCCGGCGTCATGCGCGGGGCCCTGCGGCCGCTGCGCCGCCGGGGTCGCGGTCCAGCTGGGCCATTCGGTTCTCTCCATCGGTCGCCGGCCCTACACCCCATCTGCCGGGCGCGATGACGCCCCTTGTACTCCTGATTTGCAAGGCCCATATGCTCGTCCGATCAAGAATTCACGAAGACGCGTGCGCTATACTCTTGTCGATGGCACGGATGCGCACGGTTGCCCTCGTCCTCCTCCTGGCCGCCGCCGTCGGCGATGCACGCCAGGAGGCCGACAACCCTCGGCTTCACTCCCTCTTCGGAGACGGGATGGTCCTCCAGCGCGACCGGCCCTGTCCCGTCTGGGGCAGCGCCGCGGCCGGGGAGAAAATCTCCGTCTCCCTCAACGGACAGACCAAGTCGGCCAAGGCGGGCGCCGACGGTCGCTGGTCCGTCACGCTCGACGCGATGGCCGCCGGCGGACCCTTCGAGATGACCGTGACCGGGAAGACCCGGCAGACGGTGAAGGACGTGCTGGTCGGCGAAGTCTGGCTCGCGACCGGCGGCTCCAACATGGCGATGCCGCTCAAGGAAGCGCAGATCGCGCAGACCGAGCCCGACGACAGCCCGGTCTCGATGCGCCGCTTCTTCGTCGTCCCGAAGCGCTGGTCGGAGAAGCCGGAGCGCGACGTGGCCGCGTCCTGGAGATCGGACCGCTCGGAGACGGTGGCCGACGTCTCGGCGACCGCCTACTTCTTCAGCCGGGAGCTCCGGAAGCGGCTGAAGGTCCCGGTGGGAATCCTCCAGGCGTCCGTCGATGATTCGTCGCTCTATACGTGGATCTCGAAGGCGGCGTTCGCCGATTCGGCCGCGTTGCGCCGCGCGACCTTCTACCAGCAGCTGCAGCAGGGCGAATTCGAGCAGGCGCATGCCACCTGGGAGGGCCGTGTGCGGCGGGCGGCCGAGGCGCGGAAGCGCGGCGAGAAACCGCCCGATCCCGGCCTCGAACCCGCCAACAACTTCGGAGTGTCGGGCCATCATGGCGGCATGATCTCGCCGCTGGCCGGCGTGGCGATGCGCGGAGCGATTCTCTATCAGGGCGAGGCCGAGTTTTTCCAGGGCCCGAGATACCGGGTCCTGCTCGATGGGCTGATCAAAAGCTGGCGCACGGACTGGGGCCGCGACTTCCCGGTGGGCTGGGTCCAGCTCCCCGGTTATGGCGCTCCGTCCGAAGCCGCGACCGAGTCCGCGCTGCCCCGCTTCCGGCAGGCGCAGGCGGAATCGCTCGCGATCCCGGGGACCGGGATGGTGGTGACGATCGACCTCGGCGAGGGCGACCGGATCCGGCCGCGCAACAAGGAGGAGGTGGGGCGCCGCCTCGCGGTCTGGGCCGATTCGCAGGTCTTCGGCTCGAAGGAGATCTATTCCGGGCCGATGTACGACTCCTCCGTCATCGACGGTCGCACGATCCGCATCAAGTTCAAGAACCTCGGCGGCGGGCTCCAGATGAAGGGCGACCGTCTGACCGGATTCTCGATCGCGAGCGCATTCCGTCTCTTCGTTCCCGCGAAGGCGGTGATCGAAGGCGATACGGTCGTGGTGTCGAGCGAGACCTACGAATGGCCGACCGCCGTCCGCTACGCGTGGTCCGACAATCCGCAGTGCAGCCTGATCAACCGCGAAGGCTTCCCGGCCTGCCCCTTCCGCACGGATTCCTGGTAAAGGCCTGCTCGTGCCCGCGCTGGTGACGTATCTCGTCACGCACCGGCCGCAGTTTTCCGCCCGCGCCTCCTCCTACGCCGTCGTCAGACTGGCCTTCGGGTTCCTCCTCAACGCAGGGCGGTCCGCTTCACGCGGACGGAAAGGGATGGCAACCTCCGCCTCCTGACGAGGTCGGGCTGGATTTCCCGGACCGCCGTTTCATATCCTAGGGAACCGGATGCCACCGAGGAGGGAAGGATGATTCTGCTGCTGCTGCCGTTCCTGTTCCAGACCCCGGAGCCGCCTGCGCGCGAGAAAGCCTCGAGCATCACTTACGTCCGGCCCAAGGGATGGACCCGCCAGGAGATGCCCAACGGCATCGTGGCCCTGATCCCGCCCGATCCCGACAGCCGTCAGTGCGCCATCTTCATCCTCCAGGGTCAGAGGGGACAGACCAACGAACTGGTCTATCACAACACCCTGTTCCAGTCCGCGCTCCAGGGATCCCAGGTCGACGGGACGCCGGACCGGGCCTATCGAGGCAGCTGGCAGTTCACGCGCGCTCGCACCGTGAATGCCCAGCGTCAGAATTCCTGGATCGGCCTCTATACGACGCGCGTGGACGATCGGCTCGAAGGGGTGATGGTCACGGCGGCGACCGAGGAGCTTTTCAAGAAGCATCGTTTCACCGTCGAGCGTCTGGTCGTCGGCATCGACTTCCCGGGCGCCAAGCCTCCGCCCCCGTCGGGCGGGACCGACTGGACCCCCGCCCCGGTGCCCGACAAGGCCCGGGACGTCCCGATCGTCGGCGCCTGGCTGGTCGCGCGGATGGAACTGGTCTTCAGCGCCGATCCCAAGTTCGGCGCGCAGAAGCAGATGCAGACCGTCAAGGTCGTGGCCCTCTTCGAGAACAAGGTCGCGGCGAAGGTGGACGCGCGCTCGACCGGGGTCATCGACAGCACCTACCCCGCCGAGGGGCTGGCCACGATGAATATCTCCGACGCGTCCCTGCTCGCCGGCAACCGCCGCTTCGGCACCTGGTCGGAGGAGGACGGCAAGATCCGCATCAAGTGGAATCAGGGCGCGGAAGACGTCGTCGAGCGCGTGAATGCCGATCTCAAGGGCAACGGCATCCTGTGGTCGGCGATCAAGTCGATCGACGGGCTGCGCCTGGACGCGACGTATACCCGGCCGAACGACTTCGGCCTGCCCTATCTGCTCGCGCTGCGGAAGGACGGGACGTTCGATACGGACCAGGTCAACGAGACGATCGGCGGCAAGCAGGTGAACAAGAAGATGCCGGAGATCGGCTCCGGCACTTACGAGTTCCGGAAATGGAGCCTGATCCTCCGCTTCGACACCGGCTTCGTGCAGAGCATCCATGTCGAGTTCGTCGGAGACGATCCGGCAGCGTCCAAATCTATTCTGATCAACGGATATGCCTTCGACCGGTCGGCGGCCGCGGGTCCGGCTCCGGCAGCCGCCGGTCCGGTCGCCGTCACGATCCAGGGCCTCGTCATCCCGCTGCCGGCGGACTGGATGCGCAAGGACGATCCTTCGGGCGGCGTCTTCTTCTTCCCGCCGAAGAGCAGGAATCCGACCGGCTATTACCTGCTCGTCTCCCCCGCGGCACGGCTGGAGGGGACGCCCGACGAGGCGCATCGGGCGAGGTTCCAGCTGACGATGGCTTGGGCGCAGCTGGGGAACGACGCCAAGGTCGTCCATAGCTCCGACAAGCACGGCCTCTTCACGCGGTCCACGGCGACGGGGAAGACGGCGGCCGGCGAGAACCGCGAGATCCAGCTCTTCACCGTCGCGCACGACGGCGTCCTCGAGGCGGTGACGACGGCGAATCCGATCGACGCGGATGCGGTGCTGCCGATCCTCAAGGGGATCAAACTCAAGGCACCTTGAGCAGATCCTTCTCCGTCCAGGGCTCCTCGCGGTCGTCGACCGCGTCGCGGATCCGCCTCACCGTCGGGACATCCACCGGCGCCGCGGTGTTCCCCCACTCGCGGCGGATATAGGTGAGCGCGTCGGCGATCTCCGCGTTCGTCATCGTCAGGATCGCCGGCATCTCCGCGTTGTTGTAGACCTTGCCCTGCACCTTCACCGGGCCGTGCAGGCCGTTCGCGACGATACGGACCAGGCGCTCCTCGGAGCCGAGCACCCATTCCGAGTCGACGAAGGGCGGGCCCTTGCCCTCTTCGCCCAGGCCCGACAGCGAATGGCAGACGGCGCAGGAGACCACGAACTGCTTCTTCCCGCGCTCCCACTGGGCTTTCTGCTCGGGGCCGAGCGGCGTCGGACGCAGCGGCGCCGGCTCGCCGGCGGCCTTCTTCGGCCACGTCACCCACGCCAGGATCGCCTTCGCCTGCGCGCGGACCTGCTCGTCCTCGGAAAAGGCCATCTTCACCAGCGGTCCCGAGCGCTCCTTGAGCGCGACCTCCTTCGCGGGTTTGCCCTCGGAGATGCCCGCGAGCAGGGCGCGCTGGCGCCACTGCGCCGCCGTGGCCTGGCAGGCGGCGAGCTCCAGCAGGTCGGCCAGTTTCTCGGACCTGGCCTCCGCGGAGATCTTCGACGCGAGCTTTTTCAGCAGCGCGATGCGATCCGGCTGCTCCTTCTCCCAGGCCTCCGCGCCCATGGCCTGTTCGATGAACTCCACTTCGCGGCCGGAGATCGTCGCCAGGTCCGAATCCTTCACGTTCGCGTCGAGCGTCGCGATCTGCAGCAGGGCGACGACCGGACCGGCGCCCTCCTTGATGGCGAGAGCGGCGGCGGCGATCCGCGGGTCCTTGTCCGCGAGCAGCGCCGTCATCGCGCCCAGATCCATCTGCTTCATCCCGTCCAGCACGAACATCGCATGAATCCTCGGAAGCGTCGCGCCGGGGGCCATGGCCAGCGCGCGCACGGGGACGATCGACGCCGGGTCGCGGCGCTCGACGAGCAGCCGCTGGGCGGTGTCCCGCCACCAGCCGTTGGCATGCGACAGGGCCTGGACGAGGTCCGCGGACGGCGCCTTCGACAGCCGCGGCGCCGGGCCGGGCGGCTTCGCCTCGCTGACCACGCGGTAGATGCGGCCGAGGCCCATGCCCTTGTCGAGGCCGCGCTCGAGGATCTGGCGGCGCAGGAACGTCGTGACGTAGATGCGGTGCTCGAGGATGCCGCGGTAGAGGTCCGCGATGTAGAGGCAGCCATCCGGGCCCGTATAGAGGTTCACCGGCCGGAAGCGCTCGTCGCTGGACGCGATGAAGTCGACCGCTTTCGCGTACGGGTTCGTGGCCGTGATCGTCCCATTCTCTTCCTTCAGGATGCGGCGCGTGATCAGGTTGCCCGCGGGCTCGCAGATGAACGCGTTGCCCTCGAACTCGGCGGGGAAGTTGTCGCCGCGATAGATGACGGGGCCGCAGGCGGCCGTGCAGGTCGCCAGCCGGCCGTCCTCCTTCAACTGGTTCTTCTGGTAGCCGCGATTGACGCCCGGATTGACGCGGGCCGGCCACGTGGACTGGTCCTTGACGATCTGGACGCCGACGCCCGGGCCCTTTCCCGTGTGCGCGCCCGCCGCGTAGCAGGGCACAAGGTCGCCGCGAAGGAAGTCGCTGTTCGAGTTGTAGAAGAGTCGGCCGACGTCGTCCTGCGTGATGCCCCACTGTCCACGGGATCGCGTCGTGCCGACGGTGAAGCGCCCGGCTTCGTAGCGGAAGCGCATCACCGAGTTCGCGCTGTAGATCCAGTTGTCCATCATCGGCACGAGGCCGTTCCCCGTGTGCTCGACCGCGGTACGGTTGCAGTAGGTCGCCGTGACCAGCGTCTTCTGGTCGCACTTCAGCTCGCCCCGGGTGCTGCGGCAGAAATAGACGGCCGGCGGCTCGGCGATGAGGACGCCGTCGCCGATGCAGGAAATCGCGCGCGGAAGGACGAGCTTGTCCAGGAAGACCGTGCTCTTGTCGAACTTCCCGTCGCCGTCCGTGTCCTCGAGGACGACGATGTCGCCGATCGGCTGGTCCTCGCCCTTGCCGTCGACGTCGGGCATGTAGCCGCGCATCTCGGCGACCCAGAGGCGGCCGTCGGCGTCGAAGGAAAGCGCGACGGGCTCGTGGACGAGCGGCTCGGCGGCGACGAGCTCGAGGCGGAAACCGGGGGCGACCTGGAAGGATTTGAGCGCGTCGGCGGGGGGCACGACCGGCGCGGGCGGGATCTTCAGGGTCGGGGGCGCCTGGGTCTCGCCTTTCTTGTCGCCAGCCTGTGTAAAGGCGAGCAACACGGCGGCCAGGATCGGGATCATGATTATAGATACCCCGAGGGCGTAGGGAGGATTCTCTGGATCGGCCTCATTTCCGTGTTTTATTGTCCGAATCTCCCCCTGCCATTCGCCATCCGGATGCAAGGAGGAGGTGACTCATGTGTCCTTTGTGCGTATCGACCCTGGTGATGGCGGTCCTCGGCACGGCCTCGGCGGGAGGCGTGACGGCGGCTGCGGTGAAGCGGATCCGCTCGAAGCGGACCCGCAAGGAAACGGAACGGAAACCCGAACTCAAGGAGTCGAAGTCATGATCTCGAAAATGCAACAAGTCGTATCCCGGGCGGAATGGAACCTGGCCCGCCGCGCGCTGCTGGACAGGGAAAAGAAGCTGACCCGGCTCCGCGACGAAGTGAGCCGGGAGCGGCGGGAGCTCCCCTGGGTGAAGGTCGAGAAGCCCTATGCCTTCGACGCCGGCGACGGCACCCGCACGCTGGCCGACCTCTTCGATGGCCGGGGGCAGCTGATGGTCTACCACTTCATGTTCGGCCCCCGCTGGGAGGAGGGCTGCAAGAGCTGCTCGTTCTTCAGCGACCACGTCGACCCCATGCTGCTCCATCTCGCGCACCGCGATGTGAGCTTCGCGGCGGTGTCGCGCGCGCCGATCGAGCGGATCGAGTCGTTCAAGAAGCGGATGGGATGGAAATTCCCGTGGGTCTCCTCGGGGAGGAACGACTTCAACCAGGACTACCACGTGAGCCCGACCGAGCAGGAGAAGGCAAAGGGGAAGATGGTGCACAACTATGGAGAGATCGACGTGCACCTCGAGGACCTTCCCGGCCTCAGCGTCTTCGCGCGTGACGCCGGGGGCGGGATCTGTCACACCTACTCGACTTATGCGCGCGGACTGGATCCGTTGATCGGCGCCTATCACTTTCTGGACCTCGTCCCGAAAGGCCGGGACGAAGAGGGACTGGTCCACTCGATGTCGTGGGTTCGTCATCACGACAACTACGGACCCGACTACAAGGTGGACGCGAAATCCCCCTATGTCCAGCCCCGGGACGTCGGCGACTGCTGTCCCTAGGCCGCGGCCGGCCCCCTACCGTCGCAGGAAGTTGATCGCGGCGACGACCGGATCGTGGTCGCTCAGACGGGTCGCCACCGAGTAGTCGGCGTTCGCATGGACGGGGTCGATCTCCACGAGGTACCGGAGCGGCTTCCGGAACGCGCCGCCGATCAGGATATGATCGAGGACCTGGGAGTTCCCCTCGAAATCGTAGGTGTGGCGGTCGAAGATCGGAAGGCGCTCCATGAGGTCTTCGAGCAGGGTCCCCTTCAGCGTCATCAACGGCGCGCTGAACTCATAGTCGTTGAGGTCGCCCATGACGAGGATGCCCGCATCGGTGCCAGCGGCGTCGATGGCGGCCTGCAGCGACTGGACAAAGGCGTGCACGGCGGTCGCCTGCTGGAGGCGCTGGACCTCCGAGGACAGCACGGGCGGCTGGAAGCGTCCGAAGAGCGGCTGGTCGCCGCCTTTGGAGTTGAAGTGGTTCGCGATGATGAAGACCGTGCGGCCCAGGAACTGGAACTCCCCGACCAGCGGCTTGCGGCTGTTCACGAACGCGGGATTGGTCGGGTCGATGCGGCCCGGGCTGATCGAAAGCTGGGGGCCGGGCTGGACCTGGACGGCGGTGGTCGCGTCGCCGGCGGGCCGCCGACGCCCGTGAAGACGCCTTCATAGCTCAGGAACTCGACGACGCTGTTGTCCGGTTTGACGAGCGCGATCCCGTCCGGCGAGCCGTTCTGGATCCCGTTGACGGGATAGGAAAACGAGAGCGTGCCGAAGCCGCCAAGCTGGTCGAGAATCAGGCCGGTGAGAGCGAGCGTGTTGTACACGGCGCCGTTGGCTCCGTTGTAGAGGACGAGCTTCCAGCCGGCGAGATCCGTCCCGGCCGGGCCGGCGATCTCGATGGCCTCGCCGGTGTCGGTGCCGTCGTTGTCGTAGTGGAATTCGTTGATGAACACGGGCGCCGCGGGATCGACGACGGGGCTGCCGGATACGGAGCGGCCGAGGAACAGGCAGAGCGTCAGGGCTGCGAAGGCGGCGTGCTTCATGATCAATCCTCCCTCATGGAGCGCAGTCTAGGTCGCGCGGGTAAACGACGTTCGAAGGGGGCGCAAGGAGTCGTCGAAGGCCGGCGCGAAAACATGAATCACGCGGAGCCGTCCCGGGGATCGGGAAAAGCGGAGGGAGTCGTTCCAGCGTTGACTTCGGACCCCGGGTTGAGCATCAATATCCCCCTATGGATTTCGGGCTGAAAGGGAAGATCGCGATCGTGCTCGGCGCCAGCCAGGGCATGGGGCGCGCGTCGGCCCGCTCCCTCGCGCTCGAGGGTTGCGAGCTCGCCCTGGCCGCGCGGAAGGCGGAGACGCTCGGCGAGGCCGCCGAATCGCTCGCGAAGGAGTGCGGCGTCCGCGTGTTCCACCAGGCCTGCGATGTGACGCGCGACGCGGACCGCGAATCGTTCCTTGCCGAGACGCTGCATCGCTACGAGCGCGTCGACATCCTCGTGAACAATTGCGGCGGGCCGAAACCGGGGACGCTCAAGGACGCGCCGTCGGCGGAGGAGTGGCGGGATGGCTTCGAGCGCTCGCTCATGCAGGTCGTGAAGTGGACCCAGGCGGTCATGCCCTACATGAAGGGCTGGGGCCGCATCGTCAACATCGTGTCCACCTCGGTGAAGCAGCCCATCGACGGCCTGCTGCTGTCGAACTCGATCCGGCCCGGCGTGATCGGATTCTCCAAGAGCGCGTCGCGTGAGCTCGCGGGGCTGGGCATCACCATCAACAGCATCCTTCCCGGCTCGATCCGGACCGACCGCACCGTCGAGCTCGCGACGCACCGTTCGCGGAAGGAGGGCCTGTCGGTCGATCAGGTGCTGGACGAGAAGGCGCGCGAAATCCCGACCGGCCGGCTGGGCGAGCCCGACGAGATCGGCGCCGCGGTCGCCTTCCTCTGCTCCCGCCAGGCGGCGTATATCACAGGAACGACGCTGGTGGTCGACGGCGGGCTGACCCGCGCGGTCTAGTCCGATGGCCCAGCGCTGCCCCGTCTGCAAGCACCTGATGCGGCCTCCCGCCGGGCTGCCCCGCCCGACCTGCGAGCGTCCCGACTGCATCCGACAGCACCGCGAACGGCTCTCGAAGATTCCTGGCATGCGCGCCTGCGTCATTTGTGGTTCCCGAGCCGACGCCGACTGCTGTGGCAGCCCTTATTGCCGGGAGACCCTGGACGCCCGGGCCCGGCGCGACCGGATGCAGCGGGAACGGCTGGAAACCCGGGACGCGACCGTGACCGCGCTCGATCGGGAATTGCGACGGCGCACGTCCGCGCGGATCCCCGCATCGGCGGTTTCGGCGCCGCTTCCGGCGAGCGACCGGCCCGCCGTGTCCCAGCATCCGGCGAGGAAGCTGCTCTTCGCCGAAAGGCTGGCCGCGATCGTGGAGGTTGCCGAAGCGGATCCTGCAGGACCGACCGGCGACCCCGCCGCGCCCGAGCAGCCGAAGGACGATCGGGACGCCCTGGCCCGCGCCGGCTGCGCATCCTGTCGCGGCCTCTGCTGCCGGCTCGGGGAGGATCATGCCTTCCTTCGTCCGGCGACGCTGCGGCGCTATCTCCGGGCGAATCCCGCGCTGTCGTCTGCGCAGGCGATGCAGGCGTATCTCGGCCACGTCCCGCGGGAATCAATCGAGGGATCCTGCCTTTATCACGGACGCGACGGTTGCGCCCTCCCGCGCGCGATGCGGTCGGACGTCTGCAACCGCTACCTGTGCGAGGAACTGGACCGGCTCCCGAACAGCACCGCAGCGGTCCTGGCGGTCGGCTTCGACGGGTCGCGCTACGTCCGCACGTCCGTCCTCGAGGGCGGGGTCCTGCGGACGGTCGACGAAGCGCCGCCAGCGCCTTGAGGAGCGTCTCCGCCGGCGGGCGCATTCGTCGGTGGAAATCACTTCCCAAAGACGGCCGGCGTAAGGAAAATGCGGGTCCTCTTGGGGAGATTGACCATGAAGCGCGCTCTTCTTCTGTCTCTGGCGATCCTGGCTTCCATCGTTCCCGGTCGAGCGTCCGAGCCGGCCGCCGACAAGATCACGGTGTATGTCGGCTCCTACGCCGATGTGAAGGCCAACGGCATCCACCAGTTCACGCTCGACATGACCACGGGCGCGCTGTCCAACGCGGGCGGTGCCTCCGGCGTCGCGAATCCGTCGTTCGTCGCTGTCTCCCCGGACCATAAGTACCTTTACGCGATCGGCGAAGTCGGCTCCTTCAACGGGAAGAAGGGCGGGGCGGTATCCTCCTTCGCCATCGACGAGAAGTCCGGCGCGCTCACGCTGCTGAGCCAGCAGACGTCGGGAGGCGACGGGCCCTGTTTCGTCACCGCCGACAGGACCGGCAAGGTCGTCCTCGTCGCCAACTACGGCGGCGGCAGCGTGGAGTCGCTGCCCGTGGCCGACGGTAAGCTCGGCGAGCCGGGCTCCTTCATCCAGCACAAGGGGTCCAGCGTCAACAAGAGCCGTCAGGGCGAACCCCACGCGCATTCGATCAACGTCTCGCCGGACAACAAGTTCGCGTTTGCGTGCGACCTCGGCCTCGACAAGATCCTGGTCTACAAGCTGGACCCGGACAAAGGCACCCTTACGCCGAACGATCCCCCCGCAGCCGAGATCCCGCCCGGCTCCGGCCCGCGCCACTTCGCGTTTCATCCCAGCGGCAAGTTCGCCTACGTCTGCGGCGAGATGACGTCGACGGTCCACGCGATGACGTACGACGCGGAGAAGGGCGTCCTCAAGGTCGTCCAGACCCTGAGCACGCTTCCCAACGAGGTGAAGGGCAACTCGACCGCCGAGACGCAGGTGCATCCCAGCGGCAAATGGGTCTATGTCTCCAATCGCGGCCACGACTCGGTCGCGGTGTTCAAGGTCGACGAGGCCACGGGCCACCTGACGGCCGTCGGCCACCAGTCGACCGGCGGAAAGACGCCGCGCAACTTCGGCATCGACCCCTCGGGCAAGTTCCTGATCGCGGCGAACCAGAGCTCGAATAACGTTGTCGTCTTCAAGATCGACGAGAAGACGGGCATGCCGACGCCGACGGGCACCGAGGTTTCCGTTCCGAAGCCTGTCTGCGTCAAGTTCCTGGCTCGCTAGTCAGGGGCCGGTAGCCAGGAGACAGCAATCCGCAGACATTCGCTCCCCCCCTCCCCCGGGGGGCCAGGGGGATCCGCTTCCGTCTACCGACTACTGTCTACTGGCGACCCCCCCAATTTTTTCCTATAGTGATTCTTCCTATAGGAGGCCTCATGCTGACCCCCACGGAATGGACCGGAGTCGACCACTACGTCGGCGACTTCATCAAACTGCTCGGCCAGGTCGATCGCCCGCAGGTGCAGAAGATGGTTGACCTCGTCACCGAGTGCTACATCCTCGAGAAAACCGTCTTCATCATCGGCAACGGCGGCAGCGGCGCGAATGCGTCGCATCTCTGCGAGGACCTCGGCAAGGGGACGCTCCACGACTTCGAGAAGCAGCGGCGGCTCAAGGTCATGAGCCTGACGGACAACACCCCCTATATCCTCGCCTGGGGCAACGATACGGCCTACGACCGCATTTTCGTCGAGCAGCTCAAGAACTTCGTCGAAAAGGACGCGCTGCTCATCGCGATCAGCGGCTCGGGCAACAGCCCGAACGTGATCAGCGCGATCGAGTACGCGAACACGCACGGGATGAAGACGCTGGGGGTGACGGGCTACGACGGCGGCAAGCTGAAGAAGATGGCGCATCATAACGTCCACGTCCCGTCCTGGAACATGGGCATGGTCGAGTCGGTGCACAGCACGCTGTTCCACTACCTGCTCGACATCTGCTATCACAAGTTCAAGGCGCTGAAGCTCGCCACTCCGGTCGCATGAGCCTGGCCGTCGGGGTCGAGATCGGCGGCACCAAGCTCCAGGCGGGCATCGGGCTGCGCGACGGCAAGCTCGCGGCGCTCGTCCGCCGTCCCGTGGATCCGAAGCGCGGCGGCGCGGGCATCCGCGAGCAGCTTCCGTCGATCGTCGACGAGTGCGTGGCCAAAGCCGGCGGCAGCTTCAAGGATCTTGCCGGCATCGGCATCGGCTTCGGGGGTCCGGTCGACACGAACCGCGGCCGTGTCCTCGTCTCGCACCAGATCGAAGGCTGGTCGGACTTTCCTTTGCGCGAGTGGCTGCAGAAAAAAGTCCAGATCCCGGTCGTCCTTCAGAACGACGCCAAGACGGCCGCGCTGGCGGAGGCGACGCTCGGCGCGGGGAAGGGGCTGAAGCGGATCTTCTACATCACCGTCGGCAGCGGCGTGGGCGGCGGACTGGTGATCGACGGCGTGCCCGACGCCGGCCAGGGCCTCGGCGCCGGCGAGATCGGCCACACGTGGGTGCCGGATCCGGAGACGGGGAAACCGGACAAGCTGGAGCACGTCGCGAGCGGCTGGTCGATCGGGAAGCGCGGCAGCCGGCGCCTGGGGCGCGAGCTCACGGGCGCCGACGTCGCCGCGCTTGCGGAGAAGGGGGATCCGGCGGCGCTCAAGGTCGTCGAGGAATCCGCGGAGGCGCTCGCGATCGGGATCGGCAACGTGCTCGCGCTGCTGCATCCGGAGCGCTTCATCATCGGCGGCGGCGTCTCGCTGATGGGGGAGCGGTGGTGGAGCCCTCTGAAACGCAGTCTCGCCGAGCGCTATGCGTTCGCGCCGTTCGCGCAATCCTATGACGTGGTCCCGGCCTCGCTGGGCGAGGAGGTGGTCGTGATCGGCGCCGTGCTGCTGGGGCTCGGCGCGCGATGAGGCTCGTCCTGGTCGGCGTCCTGCTGCTGGCGTCGTGCGCGGGCGAGCCGCGGCGGCCGTCGCCAGGGCCCCCCAACATCGTGATCCTCCTGACCGACGACCAGGGCTACGCCGACCTCGGCTGCTTCGGCGCGAAGGACATCCGCACTCCGAACCTCGACCGGATGGCGCGCGAGGGGATGCGCTTCACGGACTTCTACGTCGCGCAGGCGGTCTGCACGGCGTCGCGGGCCGCGCTGATGACGGGCTGCTATCCGAACCGCGTCGGGTTGCAGGGCGCGCTCAACCATCAGAGTGCGATCGGGATCAGCGACGACGAGGTGTTGCTGCCGCAGCTGTGCAAGTCGCGCGGCTATGCGACGGCGGCGTTCGGCAAGTGGCACCTGGGCTGCCAGCCGAAGTTCCTGCCGACGCGCCACGGTTTCGACGAGTTCTTCGGCATCCCGTACTCGAACGACAATGGTCCTCTGCATCCCACGATGAAGGGCCTGCCGTCGCTGCCCCTCTATGAAGGGGAAGCCGTGATCGACCACGACCCCGACCAGCGGGCGTTTACGAGGTGGATCACCGAGCACGCGACGAGCTTCATCCGCCGCAACCGCGAGCGGCCCTTCTTTCTCTACGTGCCGCACATCATGCCGCACGTCCCCATCCACGCGTCGGACGCGTTTCGCGGGAAGTCGGCGCGGGGACTGTATGGCGACGTGATCGAGGAGTTGGACTGGTCCGTCGGGGAGATTCTCGCGGCGCTGGCGTCGAATGGGGTCGACGACCGGACGATGGTCTTCTACTTCTCGGACAACGGGCCGTTTCTCTCGTACGGCACGCATGCCGGACGGGCGGAGCCGCTGCGCGAGGGCAAGCTGACGGCGTGGGACGGGGGGATGCGCTCGCCCTGCCTCCTGCGCTGGCCCGGGCGGACGCCGCCGGGCGCCGTCTGCCCGGAGCCGGTGATGTCGCTCGACCTGCTGCCGACGTTCGCGGGGCTGATCGGCGTGACACCGCCAAAGAACGCCATCGACGGTCTGGACATCCTCCCGATCCTGGAGGGGAGGCCCGGGGCGGCGTCGCCGCACGAGGCGCTCTATTTTTACGCGGGCGAGGAACTGCAGGCTGTGCGGTCGGGCGACTGGAAGTTACATTTCGCGCACGAGTACCTGACCCCGGCCGGGCCGCCGCGCTCGGACGGCAAGCCCGCGAACTTCGAGCACATGAAGCCCGAGGGGATGGATGTCTCGGGCATCCGCGGGATCGCGAGCCGGCACGGGTATCGCGTCGAGAAGACGGCGGCGGCGCTCTATGACGTGCGCCGCGATCCCGGGGAGACGAAGGATGTCTCGGCGGAGCATCCGGACTTGGTCCGCCGCCTCGAGGCGCTGGCGGAAAAGGCGCGCGCGGTCCTGGGGGACGCGCTGACGGGCCGCAAGGGCTCCGGTGTGCGTCCGCCCGGACGGCTTTAAAAAAGAAAAGGGGCACGTTCCTCACGTGCCCCCTTCCGAATTTCGTCTGATTGCTAACCGGTCTTGGCGGGCTCCGGCGCTGCGTCACCCGCGATCGACAATGCCTTGTACCCGCCGATGCTCTTGAAGTACGCCAGAATGCCCAGGTAGATCAAGGCCATGATGGCCGGAATCGCCGAGTCCGCACGCAGTGTCTTGCGGTCTCCCACGATGCCCGCCTCGATGATCTGGCGATCCGTGGCGTTGAGCTTGGACATCGCGACCTCGGTGGTGACGTCGCCTTCACGGGCCTTGGCCAGGCGGCCCTTGACCTCGTCCATCTTGGTGCCGTCGAAGCCGTTCACCTTCCCGAAGACGAGGAAGTCCTTGGCGTCCTTCGACTTGATCTGCTCGTACGCGGCCTGGTTGACGCGACCCAGTTCCTCGGCGGAGAAGCGGTCCTTGGCGTAGCCGAGGCCGGGTCCGCCGATGAGACCGGCGGACATCATGCCGATGCCTCCCATGAAGCTGATGGCGATGGCGCCGGTTTTCGGGAACCGGTCAGACGCCACCGCGAGCATCGTCGGCCAGAAGAAGGTCTTGCCGAGCGCGTAGACGGCCAGCGCGGCGAGCGCCATGCCGAACGAGTTGACGTTGCTGGAGAGGTTCAGCCCGATGCAGGCCAGGATCGCGGAGACCACCAGGATGCCGACCGGCGACAGCCCCAGCTTGTTCTCGATGAAGTGCGCGCAGAAGCGCAGCGAGAACATGATCAACGAGGTCCAGACCAGGAGCATATTGCCCTGCTTGGGCGTCAGGATGTTGCCCGTGATGTTCTGGATCCAGCCGTCCGTTCCGAGCTCGACGGCGCCGACCAGAGCGTGCGTGCAGAAGAGGACGAAGAGCAGCACCGAGCCCTTGGAGAATTTGGTCATAACCCCGACGCCGATCAACAGGGCCCCGCCGACGCCGTACCCGAGGATGTTCCCAAGGCGCGAGATCTTGTCCGGATCCGTGGGATCGGGCTTCATGAATCCGCCGAGGATGTTGGCGAAGACGCCGCTGAAGAACAGAGCCAGGAGGAAGCAGGCGACCAGACCGCCGAGGATGCCGACGTCCTTGAACATTTCCGAGAGGCTGAGGCCCTTCTCGGAGGCCTCGGACTTGGGCATCTTCTGGCCGAAGAACATGACGCCGTAGAGCAGGGTGGGAATGAGGTAGGTGCCGAGCTGGACCTTCCAGGACCAGCTGCCGCCGAAGATCCAGCCGACCATGCCGCCGAGGACCAGGCCCGCCGGCCAGCTGGCGTGCAGGATATTCAGGTAATGCGTGCGGTTTTTGGGGAAGAGTGTCGCGACCAGAGGATTGGCGACGGCTTCCAGGGTGCCGTTGGCATACGCGAAGAGGAACATGCCCCAGAAGAGGAAGTTGTAGCCGGACGCCTTAGCGGCGGCCTTCGCGACTTCGGTGGCGTCGTGCGTCGCCCCAGTGGCGGCGAAAGTCACGATCGCGGAGATCACGTGCAGGGCGAATGCGAGCATGACCAGCTTGCCGTAGCCGAACTTGTCGGCAAGCATGCCGCCGATGACGATGCCGAAGCAGAACCCGGTGAAGCCGGCGCCGCCGATGGCCCCGAGTTCCGTATTGGTGAAGCCGAATTCGCCGGCCCAGTTGCCGAAGATGGCTCCGCGGACGGCGAAGCCGACGCCCGCGGCCAGGATGGCCATGAAGCCTGCAGAGAGCAGGCGCTTCTCGTTACCCATACCCTTTTTCTCCCCTATTCAGGAAACAGCGACAGAACCCCAGTTCGCGTGGTGAATCTTCCCCAGAGGGTCCGCAGATTATGGGTCGTCTACCCATGAGTGTCAACATTCTTTCGCAGTAGGGGGCTAATCCGCTTTGGCAGACGATTTCAGACCACTCCCCGCGTCCGCAGCCCCGCGAAGTCCGAGTCGTCGACCCCGAGGGAGCGCAGGATTTCATCCGTGTGCTCGCCGAGACGCGGCGCCGGCCGATGCGGCAACTCGCCCCTTTCCCTCAGCGGCGGCAGCTCCAGCGCCGCCGCGATGTCGTTGACGGGGCTGGCGGGAATATCCTGGGACCGAAGCGTTTCCGTCCACTCCGCCGTCGACCGTTCCTTGAACAGGTCGCTCAGAAGCACCTCCAGCGCGTCGCGGTTCTGCACCCGGTGCGAGTTGTCGGCGAAGTGCGGGTTGGCGGCCAGCTCCGGACGCCCGATCGCATGGCACAGCCGCTCCCAGATCGGCTGGCTGCCCGCCGCGACGACGAGATGACCGTCCCTGGTGGGGAAGGCCTGGTAGGGGACGATCGACGGATGACGCGAGCCCATCCGCGTCGGCGACACGCCCGTCGCCCGCACGTTCTGCGCCATATACGTCAGCGACGCGGTCGCGCATTCCAGCATCGAAATATCGATGCGCCGCCCCCGGCCCGTCGACTCGCGCTCCAGGAGCGCCGACAGGATCGACTGAACCGCGAAATGCGCCGTGAACAGGTCGATGACGGCGACGCCGACGCGGACCGGGGGCGCGCCGGGCTCGCCGGTGATGCTCATCCAGCCCGACTCCGCCTGCAACGCAAGATCGAAGGCGGGGCGATCCTTCCACGGTCCGCTCTGCCCATACCCGGTGACGGAGCAGAACACGAGGCGCGGGTTCTCCTTCGCGAGCGTTTCGTAACCGAGGCCCAGGCCGTCGATCTCTCCGGCGCGGAAGTTCTCGATGAGGACGTCGCAGCGCGCGGCGAGCCGACGGAACAGCTCCTGTCCCTCGGGCGACTTGACGTTGAGCGTGAGGCTGCGCTTGTTGCGGTTGACGCTGAGATAATAGGCGCTCTGCCCGTCCTGCCAGGGCGGCCCCCACGAGCGCGTCTGGTCGCCGTCCCCCGGCCGCTCGACCTTGATCACGTCGTGACCGAGGTCGCCCAGCATCATCGCGGCATACGGCCCGGCGAGGATCCGGGACGCGTCGAGGACCTTCATCCTCATCTCCGTTCCCTCCCCGCAGGGGAGGGGAAGGGGTGGGAGTGTTTCTCCGCTGGGTGCTGTCTACTGCGCCGCTTCCCAGCTCTTCTTCATGAAGGCCAGCCCGTCCTTGGCCAGCGTCTCCTCGTCCGGGAACATCTTCCGCCAGATCTTCGTCGCGGCGGCGAGCGCGGGCAGTCCCTGGCCGAAGGCCTCGATGACCAGCAGTTCGTTGTAATTGATGGCCTTGAGCGAGCGCCAGGTGTCCGCCCAGTTCACTCCGCCCTTGCCGGGAGTCGAGCGGTCGTTCTCGGAGATATGGACGTGGACCATGACGTCCTTGCAGACCTCGAGGGCGTTGCGGATGCTCTTCTCCTCGATGTTGGCGTGGAAGGTGTCGTACATCATCTTGACGTTCGGGTGGTTGATCGTGCGGACGAGGTTGGCCGCGTCCTCGGCGCAGTTCAGCAGATAGATCTCGAAGCGGTTGAGGAACTCGAGGACGAGGGTGACACCGGCCTTCTTGGCGTAGTCCGCCGCCTCGCGGAGGCCGTCGGCGGACCAGCGCAGCTCCTGCTTCGTGGGACCCTTGCCGCTGAAAACGCCGAGGGCGGCATACAGGGGGCCGACGAGCTTCTTCACGCCCATGGCCTGGCAGCACTCGATGACCGCCTTCAGGTGCTTGACCCCGGCGGCGCGCTGCTTCGGGTTCGTGCCGACCAGGTTCGTCTTCTCGGTCAGGCAGGTGACGGCGCTGCGCTCCAGGCCCATGTCGTCGAGCTTCTTCGCAAGCGCCGCCAGCTTTTTGACGTTGGGATCGAAGATCGGGATTTCGACTAGGTCGAAGCCCGTGGTTTTCAGCCGTTCGAACAGTGCGGGGAACTTGGGACCGGTGCAGTCGCCCGTCCACAGCAGCATGTTCATGCCGTATTTCATCGGATCTCCTCAGGGGTTGGGGAAGACCCCAGCATTAAGCCTTATGCACTGGGGGGCATCAAGCATTTGAAGCATGGCCGCAGGGGCTAATGCTTCGGATGGGCCTGCAGCCGGAAGCCCCCCGGAGTCGCGCCCGTCTCCCGCTTGAAGGCGACGCTCATGTACTCGGGATGGTCGAAGCCCGACAGCGTCGCGATCCGCTCCAGCGAGTGGTCGGTCTCGGCGAGGAGCTGCTTCACGCGGTCGATGCGGAAGCGCACGAGGTCCTGGTGGGGCGTGCGGCCGGTGGCCTTGCGGTAGCGGCTTTCCATGACGCGGCGCGAGAGCGGGACGACGCGGAGCAGGTCGCCGATCGTGGCGCCGTCGCACGCGTGCTCGCGGATGAAGCGGACGGCCGCGGCGATCTCCCGGTCGGCGAGGGCGAGGACGTCCGTCGACTGGCGGGTCTCGACGCCGATGGGCGGGATGAAGTGTCCTTTGGCGGAGAGGCGCTCGCCGCCCATGATGCGGTCGAGCATCGCGGCGGCTTCGTACCCGGTGCGTCGCGTGTTCGGGATGACGCTCGAAAGCGGGGGCGTGGTCAGGCCGCAGAGCAACGGGTCGTTGTCGACGCCGATCACGGCGACCTCCTCGGGGACGGGAACCTCGTTTTCGCGGCAGACCTCGAGGAGCTGCTGCGCTTTGATGTCGTAGCAGGCCATGACGCCGGCGGGCTTGGGGAGCCGGCGCACCCATGCGAGCAGCGCGTGGTGCTCCTTCGCCCAGGGGTCCCTGCCGGAGGTCTCGTAGACGTCGACCGGGACGCCCGCGGCGCGGGCGATCTTCTGGAAGTGCTCCGAGCGCCAGCGCGACCAGTTGAAGCGCGACTCCCCGCAGAACGCGAGGTGGCGGAAGCCGCGGGAAAGGAGGTGGTCGACGGCCAGCCGCGCGATCGCCTCGTCGTCCGTCTCGATCCAGGGGATCGAGGGCAGATGCCGGCCGGCGCTGACGTCGACGACGGGAAGCCCCGTGCGCGAGACGATGCGGGCGATGGCCTTCGACTCGATGCGGGCGATGATGCCGTCGCCCTTCCAGCGGGGCGGGACCTCGCCGCGGGCGAGCTCGGGCAGGTAGATGGACCAGGGCTGGTGCTGCCGGACGTACTCCATGACGCCGGTCAGCAGTCCGCGCGCGTAGGCGTTGGAGGTCTCGATGAGGAGGGCGACCGATCGGCGCTTCCTCATGGGCTGGTAAGAATTCTCATTCCTCAGGCCATATTACGTCCAACAAAGGGGGGAGATCGGTGAAATATCTCAATATATTTTCGCGGTTTCTCATGGATCGGGGCGGGGCCGCGGGGCTATTCTGGCCGCGGATTGAAGGAGGCTGGGTTCATGGGCGACAAGAAGATCCGCGTGGCGATCGTCGGTCTCGGGTTCGGCGCCGAGTTCATCCCGATCTATCAGGGGCACCCGAACGCCGACCTGGTGGCGATCTGCCAGCGCAATCCGGAGAAGCTGAAGCAGATCGGGGACGCGTTCCAGATCGGCTCCCGCTACACCGAGTACGCGCAGCTCCTCAAGGACCAGAACGTGGACCTGGTCCACATCAACTCGCCGATCCCCGATCACGCCTGGATGTCGATCGCGGCCCTGAAGGCGGGCAAGCACGTGATGTGCACGGTGCCGATGGCGACGAGCGTGGCGGATTGCAAGAAGATCGTCGACCTCGTGAAGAAGACCGCCCTCAAGTATATGATGGCGGAGACCGTCGTTTACGCCCGCGAATTCCTCTTCGTCAAGGAGCTCTACGAGAAGGGCGAGCTGGGCAAGATCCAGCATCTGCAGGCGAGCCACCAGCAGGACATGGACGGCTGGCCCGGCTACTGGCCCGGCCTGCCCCCGATGTACTACGCGACGCACTGCGTGGGACCCTGTCTCGGCCTCATGCGCTCCGAGGCGGAATACGTCTCCTGCTTCGGCTCGGGCACGATCCGCAAGGAGTACTTCAAGTATTACAAGTCGCCGTTCGCGATCGAGACCTGCCAGATCAAGTTCAAGGACTCCGACGTCAGCGCGCGCATCTACCGCTCGCTCTTCGACACCGCGCGGCAGTACCGCGAAAGCTTCGACGCCTACGGATCGAAGAAGTCGTTCGAGTGGCAGCTCGTCGAGGGCGAGGATCCGGTGCTCCACACGGCGAAGAAGCCCGAGGCCCGGATCCCCGAGAAGGTCAAAGTGCCGGACTACGCGCATCTGCTTCCGGAGCCGATCCGGAAGTTCACGACCAAGGGCGTCTACGATCTCGCCGAGAACACCCACCTGTCGTTCGCCCAGGGCGGCGGCCACGGCGGCTCGCATCCGCACCTGGCACACGAGATGCTCACGGCGCTGGCGGACGGCCGCGATCCGTATCCGAATGCGGTGCAGTCGGCCAACATGACCTGCGTCGGCATCCTGGCGCACGAGTCGGCGATGAAGGGCGGCAAGGTGATCCCGCTGCCGGCCTGGTCCTTCATGAAGAAGGGCAAAAAGAAGAAGTAGCCGTCCGCCGGCCCGATCCGCGATCCTCGTCCGATCTTCCGGTGCGCCTGAAATGAATTGGTCGCTCTCCCGTCCAACTAAAGATATCCTTAGCCGGTAGCGGAGGGCAGGAAATGGCCAACACATCGGCGGTTCGATTCCCCAATGCAGGCGCGGCGCTCGGATTGCTGGGCGCGGGCCTGGCTCTGTTCGTCCTCGCGATCTTCATCATGAAGGGCCTGGTCGTTGTCGAGAACGGGATGGTTGCCGTGCTCATCCGGAAGACGGGCGACGATCTCCCCAACGGAGAGATCCTCGCCACGCCCAGCCAGAAGGGCATCCAGGCCGATCCGCTCCCCGAAGGCTGGTACTGGCGGAATCCCTATACGTGGGACTGGGTCTACAAAGACCAGCAGGAGATCCACGGCGGCATGGTCGGCATCCAGGTACGCAATTGGGGCAAGCCGATCGCGGAGAACGCCGTCATCGCCGGCGAGGGAGAACGCGGGATCATCGCGGCCGTCCTGCGCCCCGGACGCTACGTCATCAATCCGTTCGCCTACACCATCAAGGAATACCCGGCCGTCTCCATCGAACCCGGCCACGTCGGCGTCCTGACGCTGGTATCCGGCGCGGATCCGAAGAATCCCAACGAGTTCCTGGTCGAGAACGGCGAACGCGGCATCCAGAAGCACACGCTGCCCCCGGGCACCTACTACGAGAATCCGTTCGTCAAGCAGATCATCCCGATCGACATCCGCTCGCACCGCTTCGACATGATGTCGGAGAAGATCATCCGGTTCCCGTCGCTCGACGGCTTCGACATCACGATGGAGGGCACCATCGAGTGGTACATCGACCCGCTGCGGGTTTCCGAGGTGTATGCCAAGTACGTCGATGAGCGGGACATGCTCACCTGCATCACGGAGTCGATCATCCTGCCGAACGCGCGGGCCTACAGCCGCATCGAGGGATCGAAGCACCTGGCCCGCGACTTCATCGGCGGCGTCACCCGCGAGAAGTTCCAGGACGAATTCCTGGCCGGCGTGAAGAAGAGCTGCGCGGCGCAGGGGGTCATGATCCAATCCGCCCTGATCCGGCAGATCGCGCCGCCCGATGCGATCGCGAAGCCGATCAAGGACCGCGAGATCGCGATCCGGATGCGCGACATGTACGAGCAGCAGAAGGAGCGCGAGCGCCAGCAGAAGCTCCTGGCCATGGAAGAGAAGATGAAGGATCGCAAGACGCTGTCGACGCTGGCCGATGCGGATGCGTCCGTGGCGGTCACGAAGGCCACCCAGGAGAAGGAGGTCGCCTCCATTTCCGCGGAGCGCGAGCTCGCGGTCGCCCAGCTCCAGCTGCAGGCCGCGCAGAACCAGGCGCAGGCGATCGTGGCGGCAGGAAAAGCGAAGTCCGACGTCATCGTCTTCAAGAACGCGGCCGAGGCCCAGGGCCTCAAGAACGCCGCCGCGGCCTTCGGAGACGGCCACACGTACGTGCGTTATCTGATGAACCAGAAGCTGGCGCCGTCGATCACCTACGTGCTGGCCAACACCGACGGCCCTTTTGCCGACATCATCCGGCGCGTGCTCGAGAGCTCGAAGACCTCCGGAACCCCGAAGAAGTAGGAGGACGACCATGAACATGAAGATAAAAGTGGTGATCGGGTTCGTCGCGGCCTTCCTCCTCCTCTACGTCGGCTTCTGGCGCTGGACGGTCTGTCGCGTCTATGTGGAGCCCGGCGAGATCCTGGTCCTCACCAACAAGCTGGGCGAGGAGAACTTGCATTCGGACCGCGACCGCGTCGTGAAGGAGGGCGTGAAGGGCGTCCAGGCGGACGTCTACGGCGAAGGCCGCCACTTCTTCAGCCCGCTTCAGTACCACGTGGACACGAGCAAGGAGGTCCACGTGGTCGGTCCCGACGAGGTGGGCCTGGTGAAGTCGATGACGGGCGAGCAGCTGAATGCCGGGGACTTCCTCGCCGAGGAGGGCCAGAAGGGCCTCATGCGGCGCGTCCTGACGCCGGGCAAGTACCGCCTGAACCCGTTTGCGTTTGAAATCATCAAGGGGCAGGCGACGCGGATCCGTCCGGGGAGCGTCGGGTGCGCGACCCGCCTGACCGGGGCGCCCTCCCCGGAAGGCCAGTTGGCCGAAGCCGGCCAGCGCGGCATCCAGAAGGACGTCCTGCAGCCGGGCATCTATTACCGGAACCCGAACGAGTGGAAAATCCAGGAGGTCTGGGTCGGCTACAACGAGATCACCCTGGAAAACGTCTCCTTCCCCTCCAGCGACGGCTTCACGATTCAGCTCGACATCTCGGTGGTCTGGGGCCTGTTGCCGAAGGATGTGCCGCTGATCATCAACCGATTCGGGACCACGGAGGACGTGATCCGGAAGATCATCCGGCCTCAGATCGAGTCCATCTGCCGCATCGAGGGGTCGAAGTACGGCGCCAAGGACTTCATCGAGGGGACGTCCCGCGAGAAGTTCCAGAAGACGTTCACGGACAGCCTGATCCACGAGACCAAGATGCGCAATATCGATGTGCTCCTGGGCCTGGTCCGCGACATCCACGTCCCGATCGAGCTGCGGGAGCCGATCCAGAACTCGAAGATCGCGGCGGAGGAACAGCTGACCAAGGAAGAGCAGCGGAAGACGCAGATCATCATGAACGAGCTCGAGGAGCTGAAGGCCGGCGTGAGCAAGGGCGTGCGCGAAGTCGGCGCCGACACCGAGAAGATGATCGCGAGCATCAAGGCGAATGCGGAGGCCAAAGTCGCGACGATCGGCGGCGACAAGGAAGTGGCCGTGGCCGAGATCAAGCGCAAGGTCGCCGAGCTGTCCGCCGAGCGCGAGCGCATCCTGGGCCGCGCCGACGCCGACGTGATCGAGATGATGCAGAAGGCGGAGGCCGACCGCTTCCAGAAGAACGTCACCGCGATGGGCGATCCCGAAGCATACGCCAATTACATCTTCGCCACGAAGCTCTCCGACGATCTCAAGATCCACCTGCGCTACGCGGGTCTCGGGACGTTCTGGACGGACCTGCCCCCCGGGGCCAAGGGGCTGGAGGACGCGGCGAACCGGAAAATCCTGGAGAAGGATCAGCGCGAGCAGCCGGCCCGGAAGTAGCGTGCACTTCCTTGGACGGCGGGCGTAGAAGTAGTAAGCTGCCTGACCTTCCAAGGGAGAATCGCGCATGAACGGAAAGCTTTCGCGCCGCGAGGCCCTCGTCTCCGCCGGCGCCCTCGTCGCGGCCGGACTTTCGACGCGGCCCGCCGCGGCCCAGTCCGAGCGCCCGAAGGACGAGCCGTTCCGGTACTGCCTCAACACCAGCACGCTCCGCGGGCAGAAGCTGCCGATTTCCGACGAGGTCGACATCGCCGCGAAGGCCGGGTTCCACGCGATGGAGCCCTGGATCTCCGAGCTGGACGCCCACGTCAAGGGCGGCGGCTCGCTCAAGGATCTCGGCAAGAAACTCGCCGACCACAACCTCACGGTCGAGAGCGCCATCGGCTTTGCGCCGTGGATCGTCGACGACGACGCCCAGCGCGCCAAAGGCGTGGAGCAGATGAAGCGCGAGATGGACATGGTCGCGCAGCTCGGCGGCAAGCGCATCGCCGCGCCGCCGGCCGGCAATCAGAACGCCAATCTCGACCTGAGGAAGGCCGCGGAGCGCTACCGCGTAATCCTCGAGGTCGGCGATCAGACCGGCGTCGTGCCCGAGATGGAGTTCTGGGGTCCGGTCAAAGTGATCAACACGCTCGCCGAGGCCGCGTTCATCGCGATCCAGAGCGGGCACCCGAAGGCCTGCATCCTGGCGGACATCTATCACATGTACAAGGGCGGGTCCGGGCACGACAGCGTCCGCCTGTTGAGCGGGAATGCGATCCACGTCATCCACACGAACGACTACCCGGCGGATCCGCCGCGCGAGGCGATCAAGGACGAGCACCGCGTGTATCCCGGCGACGGGATCGCGCCGCTGACGACGTTCTTCCGCACCCTGAAGGAGATCGGCTTCAGCGGGTATCTCTCGGTCGAGCTCTTCAACCGGGAGTACTGGAAGCAGGACGCGCTCGAGGTGGCGAAGACTGCGGTCGAGAAGACGCGCGCGGCGGTCAAGAAGGCGTTCGCCTAGCGAAGAGTCCCTGGAAGGCCACCGAAGCGATCCTCTTTCCCAAGCAGCCCCCCACCCCACCCGCATTCGCGACCTCAAGGAACCGCTCCGGCTCCTGGAGATCCGCCGCGGGGCCGAGCCCTTGCCGCACCTCGAAGAATGGCACGTCTCCGACATCATGCCGGGCCCGGAAGAATCGATCCTGCTGCGGGCGTACACCCTGATCGGCTGCTCGGCGCCTTCCTCGACGGCCGGGTCGAGGTATCTTGAATTCGTCCGCGGTGGATCGTCGAAGTTCTGGGAGATCCGGCGGGAGGGCCGTCGCGTGAGCATCCGATTCGGCCGGATCGGCACGGGCGGGCAGATGAAGCCGAAGGAATCCGCCGACGAGGCGGCCGCCGCCCGCGACGTCGAGAGCCTTCTCCGCGAGAAGACGGGCAAGGGGTACGCCGAGAGGCGGCGCTGACGTCCGGCCCGACTCTCGGCTGGAGGGGCGCGCGTAATGCGGGGGGATGGATGACTTTTCTTGAACTGCTCCCCGTCTCACTTTTTCTTGCAGCGACCCTGCCCCGGTGCTATATCCGCTAGTCCACGGATGACGTGGGTTAATCGAATTAGCATGTCCATAATCGGAGAAGGGGCACCATGGCCACCGCGACTTCGGCGACCCCGAAAATCTCGAAGAAACCCGGCGTGGCCAAGGCCCTGGACGAGGGCCAGGGCGTCCTGCGGCTTGCGCCCTGCTGGGTGCCGCGCTCGTTCCTCACGCCCGGCCGCCGCCTCAAGCTGCATCCGGACGACTACTACGCGATGGGCGCCCACCGCGGCGGCATCGACGAGCGCTGGCTCGGCTCCACGACGGAGGCCGCGAACGACAACCGAAACGAGGACGAGGGCCTGAGTTACGTCCACTTCGGCGGCGAGCGCTTCACGCTGCGCGACGCCGTCAAGATCGAAGGCCAGCGCATCGTCGGCAAGGCGATCTGGGCCAAGTACAAGCGCTGGCCCGTGTACTCGAAGTTCTTCGACAACCTGGGCCCCATCCCCTGTCACATGCACCAGGACGACGAGCAGGCCAAGGAGGTCGGGCAGCAGGGCAAGCCGGAGTCGTATTACTTCCCACCGCAGCTCAACAACACGGGCAACAACTTCCCCCACACGTACTACGGTCTCGAGCCGGGCACCACGAAGGAAGACGTGCGCCGCTGCCTCGAGAACTGGAACATCGGCGACAACGGCATGCTCGATCTGTGCAAGGGCTACCGCCTGAAGCCCGGCACCGGCTGGCTCATTCCGCCCCGCGTGCTGCATGCGCCGGGCTCCATCCTCACCTACGAGCCCCAGTGGGGCAGCGACGTGTTCGCGATGTTCCAGTCCATGGTCGAGTGCCGCTGCGTCCCCTGGCAGCTCCTCGTCAAGGACGTGCCCAAGCCGAAGCAGAAGGACCTCGACTTCATCGTCGACCTGCTCGACTGGGACTTCAACACCTGCACGCACTTCAAGGACGCGTGCTACATGGAGCCCATCCCGACCGAGAAGTCGGAGAGCGAGGGCTGGGTCGACCGCTGGGTCGTCTACGGCCGCATCCACGGCAAGCAGCTCTTCTCGGCGCGCGAGCTGACGGTGCAGCCCGGCGCGAAGGTCACCATCAAGGACACGGGCGCCTCGGGCGTCATCGCGGTCCAGGGCAAGGGCAAGATCGG
>Ga0137410_10000309_pt1 | contig 34515 bp, 60 predicted proteins | sample CZODoug1_16funga_FD_108878 | JGI IMG/M metagenome (GOLD analysis project Ga0137410, IMG submission 108878) | Vadose zone soil fungal communities from Angelo Coast Range Reserve, California, USA - CZODoug1_16fungal (Illumina Assembly) | ecosystem: Environmental > Terrestrial > Soil > Vadose zone... | reverse complement strand
CCGGCCCCTGAGATGTCCGCACGAGATACGCTATCGAATCCGTGGGAGTCGGACTGGTCACAGCGGTCAATGCTGAAAGTTTCGCAGAAGGCATGATGTCAGCTCTGGGATATATCCGCTATTGCGGGCGTAGCCTCTGGTTGCTTGATGCTGGCGGCATCATTGATGTCTTGCCGCATTGTTTTGGCGACATCGAGACCGGCAGCGTCTGAAGTCGTCGCGCTGAACACGCTTAGGATATACTCTTCGCACTTGCGCTCAATGTAGCGTTGTCCCGTTTCAGTAGGCCCCTGATCTTTATAGGCATCCTGAAACGCCGTGGCGATTTCTCCGCCTACCGACATGGGCTCAACGTCGAGCGTAACCGTAATCGTGAAAGGCTGGTAAGCCATAATTTATCACCTCATACGTTCGAGTCTTCAAGCTCTAAGGCGCTCGATCCATCGCCCGGATCGTCTTCAAGTAAGAGCCGACTCGATCCATCACCCGGATCGTCTTCAAGTAAAAGAAAATTTTGAATAGGTGTGAACGCTCCGCCGCCGCCTGTCGTTCTTTTATGGAACCATAAAATATCAGGCAAGTGACGCTTCTCAAATGACGTAGACAATGCCGCTCCTTATACGTTAGCGAAATAAGTTGATTCACTGTCGCCGATTCTGCCCGCGACTAAAGCCCCGACTAGATAGGCGTAGACTGTCGTCACAATCACTCTGGCGTTTCCATCCGGCGCGCCGGTCAATTCCGCGATCAGCGACAGATTATGATCGCCTTTCGCAAACAAGAATTCGTCAGTATCACCGAGCAGGTGAAGCGGTACGCGGTTTGTGATTCGATATGAATTCGTGGCCGTCGAGACATCCGTATATTGCCAGTATGAAAAGTTATTTGGAGGTGGAGAGAACTGACCGAAACCTGGCGCCGCAGCGACAAAGGTCGTCGCATAGCATTCAGTTCGCAGGATGAGCATGTACGCTGCATCTTCAGGAATTTGATATTGCGCAAGGACTACTGTAGTTGCTCCCCAATCTGTGACCTCGCCGAACTTTACAGGCGTGATGTCATGCCAGAGCGCCAACGCCTCCCATTGTGAAGACGGATAGCAAGCGTCAACGATTCTTTTCTTGTGATTTAATTGCAACATAAATCAATATTCGCAACGCCGAACACCTCGGAACGTGACAACGCCTCCGCTCAGTCCAAAGCCTGTATCGTTGTTTTGCGCAGTCATTCGCGTGCGATGCCCCATTCGCATGATGTGTGGCTCAGTGAACGGCAAAGCAGGATAACCCTGCGTCTCATTACCAAAGACTGCCGTCACGGGCGTGAGACCCGGCGTCCAGTCCCCTTCTGATCGCATGTCGGTCAGCTTTGTAGTCAACAATGTCGGGTCCGGCACAGAGTCTGCGCTCGTTTCGATATTGGTGTAGATGTCGTGAATCTCGACATCGCAATCAACGGGAGGAAGAAACTGTAAGGCTTGCTGGCCAATTGGAAGACCGAAGCCGCCGAACTGACGCAACGTGGCCTGTCTCCCAAACGGGACTGATGCAAACCATGGAAGGCGCGAGCCGACTTTGATCGCCTGACCATTCGGCATTGTCACTTGTGTAGGCGGCTGGAATCCGGTCGTATGATTGATCAATTGGATTCCGAGAAATGTATAAATGACCGTAGTCGGTCCCGTATCGGCGTTGAACGGCCGGAGCCATTCCATCTTGAGTCGTGTGCGCGCCGGCAGAAAGAAAGCCTCCGGCAGTTTCAGGATAGGCATGACATTGATGTCTATACCGGCAATCGCGCCAATCATTATGCAGCCAATTGAGTTTGGCGCAGCCCATGGTATGCCCGTTTCAAGATGCGTAATCTGTATGGCGATGTGATCGAGGTCCGCCTCAGAGCTCAGTGACGCGCTCATTCCAATCAACAGAGAGTCATATAGAAAGGGACTCGTGGTCTGTACGATCGGCAAAGGATTGCTCGATCCAATCCCGCTTACCACCACGCGCTTTGTGATGAAGAGCGGAATCTGAATTGGATAGTTATCGGCAATCGCTTGGGCGTACGGCGTCAGGCGTGGCGATGCATTCCACGCTGCGCCAACCCAATCGCCTGTCAGGATGTTGCTTTGTGGATTCATTGTGTAGTTCCGAAACCGAGCGAATAGTCCCATCCGCCATTGATCGGATTGGTAAGCCTCAACGCGCGCCAGGTCCACAAACCGCCTACCTGCATTCCCGTCGGAGAGTTTGTGAACTGCATCTGTAACCGTCCTTGTTTCTTTACAAAGAACGGCTGAACGAGCGGCAAGACGGGCATGTTTTGCGAGAAGACACCGGCGAGCGCATTTACTGGCGTATCCTGTGGCGTTGCATCATCGTTCGACATCCACTCGTATTGTGGAGAGACTGAGCGAATACGAACGAGTACAGCGGCATTCGAGAAATTCACGGCAGCGGCAAAATACAAAACGTCTTCCGAAACTTCATTCGTGAAAACCGCAGCCGGCCGCTCATTCGCTGTGCCTACAAAGCCGATTGGTATCGTGTCTATCAGTTCGACGTGCGTCTGATAGTGATCGAGAATTTGATAAACGTATTTGGTGAAAAAGTACATGAGTCATTCCTATCCGCGCAGGCCAGCGCTTTTGCACATGCCATATACCTGTAAGACGTGGGCGTGAAATACTAAGGCTTCATCGTATTGGCGCTTTTCATCCGCAGTCAAAATCAGTCTTACGCCATACGGCAAGTGAAATTCATAGTTGCCGTCATCCTGCTTGATGATTGCGACTATGGAAAGAAGCGGAAATTCATGACGGCCGATTTGTTTTACAAGGTTCATAAAAGCTCTGACATTTCTATGCTGATTCGCTGGCTCGCATTGGCCAATTGAATATTCAACTGTCCATCAAGCTTGACACCAATCCATTTAGCCTCGCCACTGCGAATGCGAAAAATGATCGTCCCGTCTGGACCGCCATCTCTTAAAACTATCTCTCCTCCTCCGAGCGCGCTATCCACGTAAACAGAATGCAACACTCCCCCACTCATAGGGCCGATATCTGTCGCGTCGATTGTTCCCGTATGATGAAAAAGCTTTGTAAGCTCTGACATGACTGTCTCCTGATTGATTGCAATCTCTGGACTTGGCGCGAGTGTTTGTGTTGAGCCTTGCTCAACGACTGGCGCTTGTCTGGTTGATGATTTTTTAGCCGTCTTGCGTGATGTCGGCATAAATTCGAGAAAGAGTGTGGAGCGAGACAAAAGCCCCGCCCCACATAGTCAATAAATAGCTCAGGAGATCAGCCAGTAACTGGTTGGATGCCGATTCCTTCAAGTGTGACGACGACACGCACAGGCCCCGTCAATAAGGTCGTAAACGGATTCTGAATCTTCATTCGCACACCGAACTTGGTCAGTTCGGGAATGTGCCGCATGATTGGCATTTGGTATTGCCAACCGAATCCATTGTTTGTGGCGCCGTCCGCGATAGCTCCAAGCGCAAGCTGCGCGGTCGAGCCTGCAACCGCGTTGTAGCCGACCTGACCATAACCGCCCGCTGGAAAGCGCCAGCCCGGCCCATCTTCGAATCCGGTCTGGTTCACGAATAGCTGGAAATACAGCGACTCTTGAAATGCCCGCATTGTATTGGCCATGAGCGTGGCATCGGTCGCAGCAATGGTCGCGACCGTACCTGGATCGAGGGGCAAGTTGATAAAATTACCTGTCGTTTGAACGCTATTATCTAGCGATTCAACGATATGGAACTGCACGCCGATTGACCAGATCAGCGCCTCATAGCCTTTGGCGAGCTGTCCTCCGCCCACTATCCATGGCGATACGTCGATCTCTTGCTTCGTGTATTGCGTTCCGGCTACAAGCAGGCCTTGTTGTTGACCGAGCGCATTTTGGAAAAACACAAAATCGCGCAAAGGCAATACGCCGGCATCAGCGCGCAAGGTATCGTAGAGACAGACGCCCGTTACGGATGCGAGCCTTCCACCTTTTTGCGCGATGAAATTTGCGATCTGGTTGTAATAACTCGGATTGATTTGATCCAAGACAGTCGGCAATCCGGGCATGCTTGAGTTCACAAACCCGAACTGCGGCGATTGGTCAAACATATTCATATTTTCTCCTCATCTCTTCTGTTTTTCTTGTTTGATCAAGTTGTTGATTCGGGTTTTAGTAACCCCAATTGCCCGGACGCATGCCCATACCGGACATCATGCCTGTGGCCGAATTAGCGGCCGGAGCCATAGGCGGCGCCGTAATCGTTGGCGGAATCCCCGTTGTGACGGCAATGCCACGCATGTGTTGACGCCCGCGAGGCTGATAGTATCCTGCGCCCCAGCCTGACATCGTTGGCGCAGCGGCCGGAGCCATCGCCCCGCCGACTGTGCGAGCCACGATAGGTTGCAGGACTTGCATTGCAGCGGCCGCGAAGCCGAAGACCAGTGACGCATGAGCAAATCGGCGAGTGAAGCCCATCATCCCAAACGCCTTCGACAAGAGCCAACCTGTGCCGGCTGTGATGATCGGCTGATTGTATTGGCCGAACGGTAGGAACCTTGCGGCAAAACCGCCAACGATAGGCATGGCAATTCCCTGCGCGATTCCGGCCACAGTGAAATTCAGAATCTCCGCGCCAGCCGCCCCGAGCGGATTGCGAAAGCGACTAGAATGACGCCGGCGATGATGCCTGACCCTGCGCACGGGATTGATCGGATTGCGATGACGCGCGTACACACGACGCTTTGTGGATCGCCGCTTGGTGTGCCGCCGAGCTGGATTGACCGGATTGACCGGATTACGGCGCGCATGCACGCGCCGCTTTGTGCTACGTTTCCGTTTCCGTGTAGCCATTTTATTTTTTCTCCTTTTGATTGGCGTGATAGAAACCGCTGAGCGTACAGGGTTAGCTACCATCCTTCGAACTAAGGCCATAACGGCCATCCTTCCTGCGTCTTTGCAGCAGCGCGGCGGCAGACGCGACCGACCGCAAACTTATAATTGCGAAATCAATTTTCGATCCCTCGACTCGTGAATCTGTAATTTCCGCCCTTGAACTTCAGACCGCCCTTGCCATCGGCGCAGAGCGTGGGACGATTGCCATCCTCTTCGCCCATGAAGTGATAGAAGCCCTGGGGCTTGCTATAACCGAGATGTTTTTTGACATCTTCGTAATCCACTTGCATGACTTTGCCAAAATCCTGTTTCGGTCCGCTCCAGATCACGCCGTCTTTACTGGTCGTTCCGAGATGCAATCGTCCTTGCGTATCTCGACAAAGCCACGTTTGCGCATGCGGCTTGACCACGACTTGTTTGGTTTTGATCTGAAGCAACTTGCCGATCTTTGACAGTCCACCCGGCGTTCCCTCTGGAAAATACAGTGGCGTGTCTTTGCGATATTCACCCGCGAATTCTTTGCGGTTTGCCTGCGCCTTTGGCGATGTCCTGTTCACCACAGCCAAGACTGACGGGGCAGGATTCTTTCGACTACGCTTCAATAATCCCGCGCTCTTGCTGATCGCGCGGCCTGCAAGTCTCTTTGTCTGAGCTTTGCGAGATGCGACCTTTGATCTATGGCGAGCTGTTGAAGAAGCTTTTCGCTTTGCCGTGGCTCGTTTCTTAGACCTTGTGGTCTGAGCCTTCCGTCCAGTTTCACCAGCGCGAGCACGGGAGTAATCCGCAGCCGCCCGAATGGGATGGAAGATTCCGCTAGCATCGTAGAAACCCTCCGCTATGTTGCGCCTCTTGAGCCTCTTACCTGTCGAGGTCGTTCGTGAAAGAGACCTACCGGCCAGATGTTTTGTCGTGGCTTTTCGAGAAGCCACCTTGCGGCGATGCGATGCGGTTGATTTCGCTTTTGTCTTTCGAGCCTTGGCTTTCTTACTGCGCGAGGCCGGCCGACCTTCGGAGTAATCGGAGCTTGCGCGAATCGGATGAAAACCTGTAGCGTCATAAAAGCCCTGCTCTATATTGCGTTTTCGCTTCGCAGCTTTCTTCCTTGTCTTGTTCAACACCACAACACGCTTGGCTTTTATGACCGTTTTGTTTTTCTTGCGTTTCTTTGCGCTGTATTGTTTTTTCACTGTTCGCGCGGCCACTTCTTTTTCTCTCCCTTTGTATCGGCCAGACTTGCGAGCTGATTTCAGGATGTCTTCATATTCGCGTTGCGCCTTTGCTGGCAGGCCCGGCAAATGTTGTCCTTTTGGGTTTCGCGCTCGCGTCATAAAGTCTTTTCCAGTCTTTTGTACTCCGCGTCAGTTGCCTTGATCTGCGCCTTGATCTTTGCGGCTTGCGCTTGTTTGGTTTTCACTTGCCGCTGTAGGGCCTTGATCTCCGCTATGTCTTCATCGATCTCCGATTCGAGAATATCCAGATCCTCTTCAAGATCCGCTCCTTGTTGTTCTAGGCGTTCGAGCCTGTCTTCAATGCTCATGGCTATTTCTTGATCAGAATCAGCGCGACCAATGCGACAACGCCAATCCCAATGGCCGTGCCTGCGCTCCCAAGCAATGCTCCTGTGATGGGATCTTTGAGCCCCATCTCACATGCGATCCATTGCCCGAAGCCTTGCGTACTAAAACTACATTGGCCCGGAGGAGGAGGCGCGCCCGGAGGCAGGTTTGGATTTGGATACGGCGTTCCACCTAGAGCTGAAGCGGTTCCTGCCGTTTGCGCTCTGAACTGAATCGAATTCACATCAACCGAATAGCCGTTCGACTGAAGAATTTGAAGAATCGCATTCGCCAAGTCTGACGCTTCAGACCAGTAAACATTGCTGTTTCCAGTGATCGAAATATAGTAAGAGAGCGTTCCTGAGACCTTAAAACTTTGTGTGTTGTAGGAGTAGCCCTGCGCTTCAACAAGCGGCGCAATACTGGCGGCATCAAACGGGCCGGTGTTGTAGCCGGTGTTATAGCCAAACTCGAAATAGCCGCCAACATCAAGCGGTCCCATCTGCGGTTGAATCGCTCCCATCAACTGGCCTAAGCCTGAATGGCAACCCAAATTTGATTCGCATCCAGCGCAACAGCTCATGACCTCCCCCTGTATTTCACTGTCGTAACTCTTCCCTCATTTTCTTTTGAGCTGAGCAACAAAGCTCCGCCGAGCAATAGCCATAGCCACCACGGCAGATTCGCCAGGTCGCCAAACATGCTTGAAAGCTCTGAAGGCGGTTGATTCGTGAGCTGTGAGGCTGGTACGCATATTCCGCGCGTCGTGTCGAAGACCGTGCCCGGAGTCGTACAGGCCGGAATCGGATCGCATCGGCGAGTCTGATAATTTGGCCAATATCCTGTAGGGCATAAAGCCTGTGTGGTCTGCCCATACGGCACGCACTTCTCCGATCGAGCATCGAAGACATATCCACTCGGACATTGCGGGATCGGCTTACACTGCCCAGTCGAGGGGCTCTTGTACTGACCTGGTGGACATTGTTGTTGCTGTTGCTGTGAGCCTCCCGAGCCTCCTGACGGCGCCGGCGGAAATGGCACGCAAGCCTGTGGATTGCTGGCCGGATGATATGTGCCAGCCGGACAGTAACCTGGCAGACCTGGCGCTTTCGGAGCCGCGCCTCCGCTTACACTTGGCAGCGGCGGAAATGTCGGTAATGGTCCCGCCGGCGGAAACGGAGCTTGTGTGGTTGGCAGTGACGGCGGCAATGGCGCGTAGCCGTACTCGGGGCCGAGCCACAGCGAAGGCGTTGTCGGCGGTTGCGTCGTATTGACCGGAATTGAAATCGGTAACTGCGGCGGCAGCGGCGCAGGTATAGAGGGCTGCAAATTCAACGGCCATGACTGTTGATAGTCGGCATAGCCCGGCTCTGAAATCGTTTGCTGTTCAGATCCGCCTGAGGCATCTATTGCAGCCTGATTGCCCGCCTCGTCAATTGTCCATCCCTGCGAGAGATAATAATCAAAATACGAATTGAAGAGGCTTGAATCCGCTCCTGGCGGGGCCGATGGGAACAAAGACGGATCACTGAAGAAACTTCCGCCGTCACCAAGATCGCCTGTCATGTTCGGCGTGACGCTTGAAATATCCGTCGGGACCAACGGCAGATCGGGAACGGGCGAAAGTGACGGCAAGTCAATATTCGAGAAGTCGTAACCGCCATTGAGCGCGCCGTAATCGATGGCGAAACTGTCTCCACCATAGATATCAGCTCCATAGTCGATATAGTCTCCGCCACCGTAATCCGTGTAACCCGAATTGTCGCCTGATTCCACGCCCATACTATTTTTTCTTGAAAAGCAGAAACGCCACTGCCCCGCCGAGCAGGACCCATGTCGGAATTTGCGCGCCGAATAGACTCACGCTCTGATCGAAGAAACCCGGAGCCGGCGCAACGCCAACTGCAACGGGAATGGGATTCACCGCAAAGACAGTTTGCGCAATTGACGACGATCCATCGGGCGCATTGATCGTGACCTGTCTCTGCCATTGGCCAACGTCATCGGAGGTGAATGGCGCGCCATAAAGCTGCGCGGTCCCGTTCGGTCCAATCGTTTCTCCACTATCCACGTCGTACTCAAAAGCCAGTCCATTGAGAAACGAGGTCCATAGAATCTGTGAGCCCGGTCGCGCGCCGATGATCGAAAACATCGGAGTGTCGCCGACGTAGTAGGCCGACTTGTCCGCTACAACTTGTACTGCAATATCGCCGAGCATTTATCTTCCCTTTTTGCTGCCGAGCATGAAGAGCAGTACGCCACCAACCAGCAGCATGAGCGTTGTCGTTGAAAGCTGAATGCCCGCTCCCACAGGCGGCTTAGGCTGCGCTGCGCCCGGCATCAATTGCGGCAATGGCAATTGTTGCGGCTGCGGCTGCGCTCCGTACTGTGGGGCGTATGTGACGTTCGAGCCTGGCGGATAACCTGAGCTGACAATTTGCGCTGTCTGCGCGCCCTGGCTGATTCCCTGCGATATCAGATCGTAGATAGACGGTCCCTGATCGGGATAGTAATCGGGATACCACACTCCTTGATCCGGACTGTAGTAATCGCCGCCGCTGTCGCTGTAAGGATCTGGCCCGGACATCATAGTGTTTTCTCCTAAAAAAAAATTGAATAGGGCGTTTCGATTCCGCCGTCAGGTAATTTCTGCGACCAACCAACCTCGCCGAAAGGTCGCCCATCGCGCCCATCCGCCGTTGGATCGAGGGAGACCCATTGCCCATTTACGAATGCCTGCACGTACACATGGTCATAGTCTTCGCCGTTTGGGGCTTGCGCGACGAACTGCGAATGAATTCCCCAAGTAGCGAGAAGCGTTGCGAGGCACACTGATTTACTCACGCAATCGCCCGTCTTCGATTCAAGCGTGCGCCGGCAATCCTTCACGACTTGCATATTCCACGGATGATCAATGTAGAGGATCTGATCTCGAACGAACTGCAAGAGCTTATCCGGTGCAAGAGATCTCCATGGACCGCCCACGATGTGCATCGCCATCTGATTGTTATATGGATCTTCGTAACCGGAGTAATCGGGCGGGATCTGACCTAGGACTGCGGACCGCATGACTGCAAGAGTTTGGAATGTTCCATCAATACCATCTTGCAGTGGCTCTACATGTAGGGAGGCGGCATAGGAGCGGTTCATGGGTGTGTAGTTGCCCGTTTTAGATACCGCTCGACTATTTTTTGCCGCCATAAATCAATAAATAAAACTTATGGACAGCTACACACCGAGCGCAAGAAAACACAATGTCGAGGCGCTGTCAATGCGTCTTATATTGACTTTGAAACGTGTAAGTGATACTGAGTCATACGTTTAGCAATATGCTTCAATGATGTTTCAAAATAGTTTCAACCATGAGAGCAGCCGAGAAATAAAGCCTATGCCATCTAAAAAAAAATCCGCAGTCGAACTTCTACCGCCTGAAGAAATCAGGCAAACACGAAAACAGGTTGTCGCCGCAAAACACACTGTCGTGTATGAGGCGCCCGAGGTCATAGATATCCCTCTTGAAGACGATGAGGAGACACCGGAGGAAATTAGCGAACAAGAACAGGCGCAACGGCAACCGTCATTCCGCACAAAGATTCGTGAGCGCTTCAAGCAACGTGGAATTGGAGTTGATGAAACTCTCAATCTCCGCATTGACCGCCTACCTCTCTTTGAACAAAACGGATTCGGTGGACTGAAGGCCGACAAGGAATTTTGCGGGATCATCCCATGTACCGAGAAATTCTTTGACGGCGATGATTATCTGATGGAGATCCAGAGACGCTACGGACCTGGCGAGTATTGGCTAACGGTCCGACATAAGAATGCCATTGTCAGCTCATGGCGCGAACGTCTTGGCGGATTCCCTGTCGCGCCCATACCTGTGACGACGGAGCCCGGACAACCGCCGCAGATGATGTATCCACAGCCGATAACGCAATCGGTACAACCTCGCAGCGTAAAAGAAGAGATGCGCGAGGTCGCCGAGATTATCAAATTGGTAGATGGAATCAGAGGACCGCGCGAAGAAACACCAATTCCATCTGTAACCGATCCTGATACAATTCTACTTTCATCGCTCGCTACGAACGATAAGTTTATGGACAAGATCAGTAATAGTCTTGTCGGTAAGCTTGTCGGCAATAGAAATGGGGATGGAGGGGACGACCCGTCGCCATGGTCCGTGGCGATGGAATTGGTAAAGACTGGGCAGGCCGCGACAATCGTGAAGACTCTGATCGATTCGGTCTTTAACGGCCTAAGCGGAATGGTTCCTGGGAGGCAACAAAATGGGCAAGCGCAGGCGCAACAGATGGCGCCACAAGCCCCACAGCAAATGGCAGTGCAGCATATGCCGGTATCTGAGGCGCGGCCCGAAATGGAAGCGCCGCAACAGCCCGGCCAGCAACAGCAAATAACGCCCGCCGATCATGCGCTGAACATGGTTGTGAACGACTGCGCAAAGAAAATCCCGCCACAGGTCACATTCACAAACCTCATGACATTTGCCGACGCTCTCAACGATCAGACGCCGGCGTTTTCGATTGACGGCTGGATTACGTTTTTCGCAAGCATGCCAATCAATGATGCGCTGGCCTTCGTCAAGACACTGCCCAACGGCGAGGCTGTCACTTCCCTGCCCCACGCGAAGGAATGGACAACGCAACTACAAGAATTGATCAAGCAGAATGAGGAAGGAGAGAATGAAGAATGAGCATGAGCTACAAGGAAGCAATGGTTCTCTGGAATGAAACCCGCATACTTATCGATCTATTGAATTCGCCCGATACGCGATGGCGGGGCGTTCAAGATTGGCTGGCCCATAACCCGAAGTGGAAGAAAAGAATAAAGCACTACACTACGATTGAGCCAAGTGGAGCGCTCGCGGATCTACGGCAATACATCTCCGAACAAGCTGAAATACCGGAGATCATTTTGGGCTCATTCATCACGCCGGAGATCGAGACTGCGGCAACGAAGGCAATCGAGAGATTGCAAACTTTATATAGAGATCGCAAAGCGCAGGACGCGCGCAAGGAGATCGCGACATGAGTGAAACCTTAAAAACTGCATACATCGGCGAGATTGTTCATTGCGTCATTGAAAACGAGGATGACAGTATCACTTGCGCGGCGGCGATTGTGACAGGCATGCATACCACTTACACAAAATATTCTTTAAGCCTGAGCATAATCGCAGAAGGCTATCCGGCTCTAAGACCATGTGACCGTGTGCCCTACTCTGTGATAGGCGCATTGCGTACATGGCACAGAGCGAACGAATGTCCAACTGAAAAGGAGACCAAAGAAAATGTCTGAACCGAAATACGATTTCAATTTTATCTGTCTGTCGTTGGGATTGATTCCAATTCACAACGATGGGACGGCAATCAATATCGGAGCAATCGTTTGCCTGAGACCTGGCAGCGATAACCCGGCATCAACGCTTGTTACGCTGCATGGTGGAGAGATATTTTGCCTATCCCCATCACAGATGTTCGAGCTTGAAAACGCAATCAAACAACGCGCGGAAGATGGAAAAATTTTAGCCCGCGAGGCATTCAAGCAAAACGCCGTCATGCAAAATGAAGTTATTCAGGAATTGCAGCGCGGCGTTGTTGGAGCGGCAATAGTTGGAGCTGGCAAGCGTCGACACTCCTGAATTGATTTTTTTTCCACAAAACGACGCTCAAGGCTGCAACATTGCAGCCTTTTTTATTCCCGTATCACTCTATCTACCGTAAATACACCACTTAGTGAGCCTGAAAAAAAGTTCTCAAAATCTATTTTTTCTATTGACTACTCTCTTACTACGTTGTAGAGTATACCCGTCGCTGCAATGAAGCAAGCGGGGCGAGCCGGACGCAATCCGGTGGCGGAAATAGGAGATAAGAGACATGTTGAAATCAATCACAATGAGCACAGAGCAGACCGAGACTTATGACGGCGGCGGCGAGAGCGCCAAACAATTAATGAGCGACCTGCGCGAGCAGGCTGCTGAGATTGCCACCGCCGCCGACAAGGTCGAGATTTACACGGCGGATGGTATTGTCGCCGATTACGTTGACGGCGACGACGAGTAGTTTTCCACTCCACCCCGCGTGGACGCCAGAGAATAGCGGCTCTGTGAATTGCCCAGAGCGAGCGTCAGGAGCCACGCGGGGCGCTCAATCAATCCGCAATAGGAGAATTGAAGTGAAAATAAACGTGCACGGAGACAACGAAGGAATCTTGAGGGCCTCTGAGCTGACAGACGAGCCACTTGTTGATTACGTCGGCTCTTATACCGACGCGCGAACGGACGAAGTAATGGAGTACCGCTTTCGCGCTCAGAACGACGCGCAGGCTGGGAGGATTTTGAAAGAGCAAACTGAGCACTGGTCAGCAGTGCTCGCTCCAAGTCGTTCGCGCTCTATCTACACGAATCTGAAAGTCCGACGCGCTTAATCGCGCAATCAATGGAGGCAGTGTGAATCACCAATCCGATAATTATACCGACTGGCTGCGCATGCTCGCCACCGATCCCACGAACAAGTCTTACGCCAGGCGCGCTGCGCATAGTGGACTGCTCGCAGGGAAAGACCCGCAGCGCGTTAGGATCGCGCTGGTGAAAGCTGGCGTGAGCCGGGACGAAGCAAAACAAATCGTCCAGCGTCAGATAGACTTGCACAAATTGAGCGATTAAAACCACACCGCCTCGCGCTGGAGGCTTTTCAATCAACAATTCAACCCTAAGCCCCTGAGATCACCCAATGATTTTCACACTCAACAATCCCTCACGACTATCAACAGACATGCCGACCGTGCGCGTAACAACGCTGATCAGCCGCAAGCCCGAGCCTGTCAAGGTCGCGCCTACAAAGCCCGCACGCCCGGTCACCGCATCAAAAACAAATCCGAAGTGGGCATTGATTACCGGAATAGGAGATTAAGCATGGGAACCGAAACCTGTAGTAGATGTGGATACGAAACACCGACACTTGAGCACAGAGTGCAACTACAAGTTGAGTTTCACGAAGCCCACGTACAAGGCGCCGCAGAATTCGGCTTGCTCTGGCTCAGGGCTAACGAGCAAGCGATTGCCGCTGCGCATTTCATAGATATAGACCCGTCAGACCTGCGCATCAAAACTCTTCTCAGTCTAGCTTGCCTTTTGATATTGAAGGAGGCCAAAAAGTGATCACCTCAAAGGACGGATTCTATTTCGTCAAGATTCCTTACAACCTGAAAGATACTTTCAAAGCTTGCGTGCCGGCGCAATATCGCGGCTGGGATCAAGATTCCAAGTCATGGATGATTACGCTATCGGGAATTCAGCGCGTGCAAGCCTTTCTCGAAAGCCATATCGGACATGTCGAGATCCCGGCGCTTGAAGCCTCGAATGCGATCGCCGCGACAATTCAAAAAACTCTGACCGTTGAATATATCGGCCAGTGTAAAGAGCGAGATGGAATCGTTTCCGCGCTCGGATCTGTTCGAGGCTTTTGGTCCGTTGAGTTTCCCGAAGAGATTCTGAAATCGTGGTTTGAGCGCAGGCCAGCGAGCGACAACATGCAGACCCTCTATCATGTTCTATGCGTGTTTGAGACCGCCACGCCTGACGAAATCAAATCAGCGCATAGAAGACTTGCACGACAATGGCATCCCGATGTGTGTAACGAGCCCGAGGCATCGGACAAATTTCGCCAACTGACAGACGCTTACGATGTTCTCCGAGATCCGCAAAAGCGCAAACGCTATGACGCCGGTCTGTTCTTTGAGCGAGAGTCAAAGAAGGTCGCCGACATCAATTCTGGAGACTTTCGAGTTTATAACTATCGCACGGGTAGTCACCACCAATTCCAGCCTGCCCATTTCCGTTCCCCGCTCCGCTGCGGATTGATCACGGCTGAGGGCGTTCAACGTCTCAACCGTTTTACCGTATCCAAAATTCTCGCATGGGATGACATCGCGGACGGCGCGGGTCGAGTGATGACGGCATCCTGGAATAAACACACTGAATCAATTGAAATCAAATGGCTTTGAAAGGAGATCAAAGAGATGAACAACGAAATTGTGTACGGCTCACTCGGTTATCTTGAACAACAAGGCAAGAGCATTGCCGAAAGCTTTCTGTCCATTGACGCAATCATCATGATCGATATCAGCATGTCCATGGAGGCCGCCGATTGTCAGAACGGCCAGACGCGCTATCAGACAGCCTGTGACGAACTGCGCCGGCTACAACGGCAAATTCCTGGCAAGGTCGCCGTGATTGAATGGGCGGATGGCCATGCCTTCATGCCCGGTGGCGTCCCTTCCCCGCCCTATGGCTGCACAAATCTGACCGGAGTTTTGCAGTTCGTAAAGCAAGCCGATGATTGCGGGATCAGATTTGTACTGATCAGTGATGGCGAGCCGGACAACCCATATTCCGCGCTTGATGAAGCCCACACATTCAGATCGAAGATCGACACCATTTTCTGCGGTCCCGAAAATGGACCCGGAGCGGATTTTCTGCGCCGGTTGGCATCTCTCACAGGCGGACAATACGCCAACAATACGACGCGCGGCATTGTAGAGCTGGCGCAGACGGTGACGCAACTATTGACCGCGTAAGGAGATCAGCATGCACATCAGAAATTGGATTCTATTCGCGGCCTTGACGCTTTGGGTGTACGGCAAAGCCTGGAAAAGATTCGGCAGCGTTCAACGAAGGAAACAAGCCGAAGAAATCGAAGTTATAGCTGGCGCGGTAATGATCCTATATTGGCTTATCTACGGCCTGAGCTGGCTTATTCACTTTCTAACTACGTAAGAGAGTAAACTCGATAACCAAGTAAGGAGATTTGAACATGGGTTGTGATATTCATCTTTACGCGGAAATCAAACAGGACGGCAAGTGGGTCAGCGCCGACAAGTGGAGCGCTGATCCATGGGACGATGGCGATGCCCAATGCGTAGAGATCAAATGGAATGATCGTTTGTATAACGGTCGCAACTACGCCTTATTCGGCGTTCTGGCCGGAGTACGGGACAGATCACAATTACTAATCTCAAGGCCGCGCGGACTGCCCAAAGATATATCGCTCGAAGTCCGGAAGCGCTCGGACGATTATGGAAGCGATGGCCATTCCCATTCATGGCTGACACTCGCCGAATTGCTTGCGTATGACTGGTCAGAGTGTGAGCGCATTGAGGGATGGCGGCAGGCCCTATCCAAGCTCCAAAAGCTGGGAGATCCGAACGCCGTTCGGATTGTATTTTTCTTCGATAACTAAGTTATCAAGTAAGCCCAATAACCAAGTAATCACTTAGGAGAATCATGCCGAAACTTATCATCGAAATTACTGAAAAAGAGATTCCCATGCCTGGCGAGTCAAACGAGCCGATAGTCGGATATGAGACTGGCGCGCGCATCGAGCTATGCGAAGGCGATCATGGGGAGATGCTCACAGCTCTGCATGGGCTTTTACCTGCGATTCAACTAGCGATCAGCACTGCAATGCAGGCTGTACTTGGCCCGGCCGCCCTCTCTGGATATGGCACGGTCGAAGATCACAAAGAGCAAGCCATCGCCATATGTAGACAAAATCGCAGCAGCGAAGACGCATTCGAATGGAAATGGCCGGGCAGATTAGAAAACTAGCTGGATTTTACGTTTAAAAGCCCGTGGTTGAGTTTTTAGGGGTGAAAGGTGGCAATGACCGCCCCGGCCCCTAAAAACCTCCCTAGCAAGCCCTGGGCTTCAAAGCGAGCCAGTTCACAGCCGGATGCTACACCGAAAAACAGAACACCGAAATCGAGGAAAACATGACCAAACAAGCCAATTCTCAAATACAGAAACAACCTAAAGAATTGACAGAGCAAGAGTTACAGGCAAAAATCGCCTTGACTGGCAATCTTGCGGATCTGACGCCCGAGCAGCAAATGAGCTATTACGTCAGGTATTGCGCGCATCTCGGGCTCGACCCGATCACGCGACCCTTTGATCTGCTCACTACGTTTGATGAGTCGGGAACGCCAAAAACAGTCCTGTACGCAAATGCATCATGCTCGGCTCAGCTCGCAGACCGGCGCGAAATCTCGTACAGCAAACCCGAAAAAGAGTATGACCACGCATTGAACGTTCTGATTATTCGCGTCGAGGCGTTTATCAAACTGCGTGACGGTCAGTTTCGTGGTTGCTGGCGTTCGGGCGTTGCGCATATCGAAAACTTGAAAGGCAAACGCCTTGAGAATGCGATCAAGAAAGCCGAGACACAGGCCCACAGGCGCGCAACACTCGCCCTCTGCGGCGTGGCCATGCCCGATGAGAGCGAGATCGAGGACATACCAAACGCGCAGATCCGGGCCGCGATCGAGATGCCGACCGCTGAAGAGGTCTTCGACAGTCCGCGACAATCGCTCAACACTCCCTTGCCTGCCGCCTGGACAGACGACAGTGTGGCCCGTCAATTGGCTGATCAGAAAATCGCCAACAAAATCAACGCCGAACTGAAGACGATTTCGAAGGAAATCGCTTCGGCTGAAGAGGCCGCGCAAGACGTTCGAGACCTAGCTGAAGAGCTGGCCAAATCAGATCCTGTTCCCTTGCCTGTCACGCTCACGCCGGCGCAGCAAAAAGTGTCCGACGCTGTTGGAGCGGCATGGAGAGAACACGGGAAAGACAAAAATACAGTCTTGCATCTGGTAGGCCAATTTCTCGGGCGTCCTGTTCGCGCATCCAAAGAGTTGAGCAATGAAGAAGCGGAGAAAGTCTTCGCCTACCTGCAAACAATCGGCTCCCAATGGTCCGATGAAGCGAAGACCGAGCCCATGAAATATGGGCAAAGGAATCCGAGATACGACGCGAAGGTTGCTATAGAGCTGGACGAGATCATCAAAAAACTTACGATCTTGAAGATCTCCAGTCCCCTGCTATCGCAGATGATTCAAAATGTGGTTACTGGAGTTTCCGGCCGGCAGATCACCAACCGATACGAAATGACCAATGATGAAGCCCTTGCGGTCATTGACTACTTACGAGACCAGCTCGGACAGAAAGAGTGCGAGCGCGCTATCGGGGCAGACCAAGCGTGAGATTTACATTGTTGAAATCAACAATTCCCTATATAATTCGGCCATCGTTGGGATAGCGACCTGGCGAGCAGTTGTTAGGCAAGAATCGAGTTTTCCACAATGGGCCGATTGGGTTAAGTGGCGGCGCGGGCTTTCTGTCCGCAGTCGCTAGCGGGCGCGATGATTCTTGCCGCCGTGCTGCCACTTAGATCAATCGGCCTTTTTGTTTTGGAGGACGCCCCACAATCCCCCAAACTTCACCCGATAGGAGAATCAATGCCGACAACCTCATCCGGAGCGCAAGCCGCTCCAAGCGGCAAGCCTCCGTTGATCGACATAGACATTGGCCTATATTTCGATTTACCCACACTTAATAGACTTTGTTGGCAAGCCATCGAAGAGCAAAACGATCCACCGACAATATTCGATTACGGTTCGAACATGGTAAGAGTGCGATACGATTTTCATGATGACAGTCCCATTATTCAAGCCATGTCTGAATCAATCATGCGCCATGAGCTTTCTGAAATGGGCCATTGGGTACGCACTAAGATAGACAAGAAAACGGGCGCAATTGACTTACTTGAAGCGAGACCTCTGAAAGATGTCGTGCAGAACGTAATCGCGTCTCGCGTAATCCCTCTCCCTCGATTAAATCGCATTGTTGGCGTACCCGTTTTTGCGCCAGACAAAACACTCATTACTGAACCGGGCTATAACAAGGCATCAGGCATAATCTACGCTCCGTCACGAGGATATAAATCTCTCTCCGTACCTGATGTTATTACCAATACGCACATAGACGATGCGAAAAAGTTGATCGAGGAATTGATTTGTGACTTCCCTTTTGCCTGTGATGATGCAGGTGATTCGCCGGACCATGACAACGCAATTGCATTATTGCTCCTTCCGTTTGTCCGTGATCTGATCGAAGGTCAGACACCGCTACACCTGTTCGACGCTCCGATGCCCGGCTCAGGGAAAGGACTTCTCACGCAATGTCTATTGTGGCCCGCATTCGGAGGCATTACCGGGTTCTCTCTCCCGGCTCATGATGACGAGCTTCGCAAAACGATTACGGCCATGCTTGTTGCATGCAGGCCCGTCATTTGGATTGATAATGTGACCCGGCCTATCAACTCAGAAGGACTTTCATCCGTTCTTACGCTTGATGTCTGGGATGATCGAGTTTTGGGAGGAAGCGTTTTGGCAAACGCCAAAAATCGGGCCGTTTGGGTGATGACTGGAAACAATATAACACTCACAAGGGATAACGCCCGCCGCTCTATTCGCATTCGATTGATACCACAAACAGACAAGCCCGAAGAAAGAAAGGGATTCAAACATAAAAATCTCAAGGGATGGGTTAAACAGAATCGCGCGGAATTGGTATGGGCCGCACATGTACTATGCAAAAATGCAATTCAACAGCAATTGCCAATGCCCAAATCACAAATCGTTGGCAGCTATGAACCATGGTCGGAAATCATGGGATCGATTCTTGAGTGCAGCGGCTATTCTCAGTTTTTAGGCAATCACCGTGTTTTGCTGGATAACTGCAATACGAAAGCTCAAACGCTTTCATTATTTGCCCTTCGATGGTTTGAGGATTTTGGAGACTCGGTTGTGACGGCTGGCGACCTATTGAAGATTGCCGAGAGTATTGACGGAATTATCAACACTAAAAGTGACATAGAACAAGCAAGGAAGAGCAGTTTGGGTAGCTGGCTCAAGTCCCAACACGAAATTATCACTGAATATAACGATTCAAATGATCCTTCACTAACGCAGTCATTCAGGATCATCGATCTTGGAATCGATAAAAAAGGCCTGCGTCAACGCGGCGTCCGCATTTTTCAACTTGAACCACTTAATGGCTCTCTCAACGGCTCAAGTACTAACAATGGCACACTTTTCTAATGTTGGACTTTGTTGGAAATGTTGGACTTTCACTTAAGAGCTCCATGCGAAAATTCCTTCATTATTATGCACGCAGTTTGATCATCGTATGGAGCTATCGACTAAAACTCCAACAAGTCCAAAAAGTCCAACATTAGAAAAGTAAAAAAAAAGAGCAGTTGCGTTGATAAAACAATCAAGAGGAAACTATGAAAAAAGCATCAGAAGAGCAGATTGAATACGAAATTTCTGGAGAAAAAGCCTTCGCAATACTCCGGAGATCAACCGTAAAAAAGCCGACAGATCACTGTCCTTTTTGCGGAAAGCGACACATGCACGGTGAGGGTGAGGGTCATCGGGTTGCCCATTGCCTGGATGATGTTTCCCGACCTGAGATCGCAGTTGATGATGTCATCTTGCGTCAGAGCGATGGGTACATGGTTTACACGGACAGTCTTCAATACTCACATCCCCTAGATGGACTTGTATTGAATGCCCTCAAAATCAATGGACAAGATGCAGTCAGCCTGATTGAACATCTGGCGGGTAGACTAGAGCCTCGAATATCAAAACCCTTGTTTAACGCATATAAGCGCGTTGCTGAAGATGTCCTCGACAGCCTTAAACAGCGCGGGCTGATAGAGCGTGATGACATGGGTTGGTATAGCAAAACGAACAAAAACAAAAGCGAGATCGAACAATGAAGCCATTTTGGTATTTGAGAAAGGCGAAAGTTCCGCCTCAAACGAAATGTCAGACCTGCGGACATACAGCGTTTTATCACCATACAGTTCAAGGCTGTCGCCTGATCGACATTTCACAGAGCCCTCATCGGCCATGTCGCTGTACGTGGGATGGCAAATCGCAACAGACGGTAGATCACAACAAAGGAGATTAGACCATGAATGACATAGACATAGACGAGATTGCAGGACCGGAATTAAGCGCATTGATCGAAACTGAAATCTTCAATGCCCTGCCCCTGTCGGATGAAGAGTGGGATGTTTGCAAAGCCGTGTATGCGATGTGCAATGGACCGTCAACGGTCGCGAACATGATGACGGTTAGGCTGATCAAGATTCCTCTAAAGGAGCCAGACTACAATACAAAACTGATGTTCCGTCTTGATTCGCCACACGATTACACGTCACATCGAGCCGGCTGGACAAGTTACATCACAGATCACATGCGCAAAGACGGATGGCTATTCGATCTGAGCGATTATCTCGTAAAGGATGGCGCGAGCATTCTTTGCTTGGCTGGATTCAGCAAAGACACGGTGCGAGGTGAAGGAGTGGCTGAGACTGAATCACTTGCCATCGCTCGGGCTGCGTTGAGAGCTATTCGAGAATATAAGAAAGCAATGGCGAATACTCGCTGACTAGGTTATAGTGTAGACCGCAAATGAAATGAGCCGGGCAGTGTTTTTTAGGGACTGCGCCGGCCCGACACAACCAATCGCCAAAGCGAATGGCAATGCTCAACAGCTTCAGCTTATTCGCTTTGGCCACTTTTGGAAAGAGGTCAACATGTTCCAGTCTGTAAAAAACTTCATGAACAAGGGCGATGATCGCCACGATGAATTGCGCAAGCTCGATGCTGAAGCCGATCAATTCAAACTCCCTTCCGAGACGCTTCCCCAACTTTTCAAGCTCTTGTTTTTCGCCGGCCTGGCGGTTTTGAATTATCGCCTGTTCGCGCGCAGCGTGCCCGGCATATGGGGACAAGCCACAGGCGTTGTCGCGTGCATGGCTGAAGCGCTCGCTCTTTACTGCTCACATTATTTCAGCCGCGCGGCTGGGTTGTTTCGCAACACACTCGGAGTATGTGGCGCGATCCTGATGCTGTTCAGTCTGATCCATGGAACATTTTCGATCTTCGACCTGATGCGGATCGCCAGTTTCAGCGCGGCGATTCATTGGTATTCGCATGTAGTCGCCTTCCCTCTTCTGTGCGGGCTGATTGGTTTATCAGTGATCGCTATCACGATGACCCATCCGCAGAATATTGTCCGCTTGCGCGAAGCCCTGGCGCATACGCAGATAGCTCGCACTAGGGCGGAGGCGGCAAGCGACTCCCGATTGATGCGGACAAGCTCGGTAATTGAAGACGCTCGCTTGGCCCATCGTCAGGAAAAGACGCAGCGTGAATCCGAATATTTGCAAACTCTAAAACAGTACATCGGAATCGAGGCCGAAAAACGCCGAATAGTTTTGAGCATTCCTGATCCGCAATTGCGCGCGCAATTGGCTCAAGAGCTGGGTATTGAGAATCAGGAGCCGGAACAGCCAAAGAGCAGACCGGGATTCACGCAAGGCCGGACCAAAAGTAGCGTATTGGACTGACGGCGCCGAAGGTCACAGACAGCGCACCAACGGCGCCGATCATGCTGTCACAAGCCGAAGCAAAGCCGCCGCCCATGGCTCCAATAGTCACCAGTGACTATGACCAGAAAAAAGGTCCGATAGTCAAAGAGAAAAAAGCTCCCGTAGTCACCAGTGACTATGCGCAGGCAAAGTCCATAAATGGCAAGAGTTATCAGAAATCGAAAAAGCATCCAGCAAAGCCGAAAATTCCTGGCTGTGAGGTCCGAAAATATGAGGCGGGCTGGAATGTTTTCCGAGTCTGGTATGACCCAAAACAACCTGGCGAGAAATGGCCGAAAAAGCATCGCGCTTACGAAGGCTATTTGACTATCGCCGATATCGAAAAAGAAAAGGAAATAAAGACCAATGCCAGCAAAAAAACAGCAAAATCTATCGCCCGCCGATGATCCCATGATCTGGTTTCACTTGGCTAAGCTGATGAATCTTAGTTATCGAGCAGACACCGAAACCGAGCAACAGATGAGGCAAAGCATCAAGCGAATTGTCGCCATTTTGAAGGGCGAGCATCAACAAGAGGAAGAGCCGGAAGCTTTCACGATACTTCAGCGCGTGGCCGAAATTGTGACGGAAAAAGATTGACTACGCGATAACTAAGTAAGATGGTATTTAAATATTATGGCAGTAAAAATTACAACGAATACACCGATCAGATTGCAGGACGCAGTATGCAAGGCGTTCGCCGAAGAGTATGAACAGATGATTGAAGAGCATGGCGCAACCTATGCCGTCAACATTGCTCTGGCGCTTCATCTTCGCAAGCGCGGTCATCGCATACCGGATCTTGACACGCCGGCCGAGAAAATAGCTAAAGGGCAAACCCGCCGTTGGGCGTCCGTCAAGGAGGGCCTGACGGACATCGAGGCGCAGAAGGAGCGGTCCCGCGAATTGAAGCGTGAGCGGGACCGCAAATACAAAGAACGCAAACGCGCCGAGAAAGCAGCGGCGCAGAAAGGACAGGCTGATGAATAGACAGCCCATCTACACCGTCGAGGTCAACAATGTGTTTTACATTTACAGCGTGGGGCTTACGTATATCGCAATCGCCTCAAAGCCCCATGGGCAATGGGGCGAGCTGCCCGAGCATTTCCGCGTTTGTTTTGCAATAGATAATCCCGGTTACGAGATTGAGGAGACTGAGAAGATCGAGGCGCTTGTGCGAGCTGTGATCAAAAGGAGGATTGCCGAGCAGAAAGACTCAGGACAGGTACCGCGCAATCTGCCAGGCCCAAAACCACACCGAAAGAAAATCAAGCTGCCCGATCTGTTTAAGGAGGGAAGCGAATGAACAAAGACACTCTTGATTTGCTAAAGGACATGGCTGCGAAGTTGGGAACGACGGCCGATCACTTGTGGGCAGTGATGATTCGACAAGCCTACGTCTCATTCGTAACGGATCTGATCTTATACATTGCGGCCGGCATTGCTCTTTATGCGATCGTGAAAGGAGTACGCCTGTGCCTTGACAATAAACCAGCGGGACTAACGGGCGAAGATAGACAGTTTGGCTTTACCGTGCTGATGGTCATTTTCTCCGTAATGGGCGTCATCGTTTGTTTACTGATTGTCTGCAACATACCTGGCACGATTACAAAGATCGTCAATCCTGAATACTGGGCATTGCGGCAAATTCTAGAAACCGTGAAAGGAGCGAAGTAGACATGGCGAATGAAATCATATTTCCACGTAGCGAAGCCATGGGAGGTCCGCAAAAAATGACGATCCCTTGTGACGCCGGCGAAGTCTCGGACGGCTATCACACGTTCAACGAACTGTACGAACATCGGCATTTACTCTTCTGCGCGCTGTCTCAGATGGCAGACTTGCGCAGAGAACCACCGTATGTTTGGAAATCTCGCAATCACTGGATCGAGGGCAAGCTTGAGCCCGTATGGCCTGGATGGTTCCTTGCAGGCATAGATTTAGGCTCAGGAATGATCACGTACCATTTGCCCAATGAATGCTGGGATTTGTTCAGGGGGATTGAGAGAGAAACGCCACCATTACACGATGGCCACACTTCGCAAGACGTAATCGAGCGCCTGAAAGGATGGCTAGAAGAATGAAGATCAGCGCTATCTATAGAAAGATCTTTCCGCAGACTGCATATTTCGATTTCGAAGACTGGTCATTTAAGACATCGCTTGCGCTCTTCAGTCTGATAGTTGGCCTGATTCTAATCGTTACGACATTGACCTTCTCTCTCCATGAACACAAAAACCAAGTCATCAAACTGAAATCAGATGTTGAGGTCATCAACGCAAGGATCGAAACGAGCGAGAAGAAACTTGACGCGATAAACAAGCGGCTCGATGCTTTGGAGAAAGTGAAGAAATGAAAGTCCGCCTTTTCTTTGCGTGGTTTGCTTTTTGGATCGGCATCTACTGGGATCGAGAGAGAGAACTACTTTATATCGCGCTGCTACCCTGCGTAGTGATTGAGATCAAGCGCCATGCCGATGAGGCGACTGAGCCGACCAGAGGCATCTGTCCAAAGTGCAAGCATGATCGTGAGAGCCATGTAGGAATAGGAGGCTGTATGGCTCCCGGCAAATATTCTGTGTACTGCCCATGTGGAGTGAGCCGCAATCAGATCCCGCCTAAGACGCCAGGACGCGGCATTCTTGCCGAAATTGGTCAAACTTATGGAGACAAAGCATGAAGACGATTGAAGAGAGAGCGTCAAATACATGGGCAGATGTCAATGATCCTGATAAATCAGGCGAAGAGCGTGAGGTTATTATTCTGCACGCTCTCCGCGACCAGATCGAGGACTGCGCGAAGGAGGCCGATATTCTTGCCAATGAAGCGCAAAAACAGAGTAAACACTATCGGTCAAAATCGACAACACAAATCGGAATGCTGATGATGGCAGATGGAGCAAAATATATAGCGCAAGCAATCCGCGCCCTGGCTTCACCAACACAAGAGAAGGGAGATTAAGAGATGACAACAGAAGAATGGCAAGAGTGGGTAGAGATCTTTTACGGCAAGTTGTATCGCGTTGAATTGGACGGCCAGACTACGGGCTTTAAAGAGGACATAGAAAACGAAGGAAGACATGAGGCGTGTTTGCGTTTTATTGTGACTGAGGTTCAAGTCCTATTGAAAGCCGAGCGCGAAGCTTCCGCGAAGTTGATTGACGATCTCAGATATCAGGGCGTTGTTGATGGACTTGGAGACGCAATTCGCTTTAGAGATCGCCCGCATGAGGTCAACGTGCATGCTGATGCGCTTTGGGAAATTGCAAAAGGGATCGCGCCGGACATGCGAGACGTTGCAGGCGATTTAAAAGAGACTGCCTCACATTTACATTCTATCGCTAGCCAAATTCGCGCCCGGATGAAGAAAGATGAAGACTTGGAGAATTGAATCATGTCAATGATGGACTTTGGAGCATTGCAAATGAACAAAAAGAAAACCACAAAGAAGCCGATTAAAGCCAATACCACAAAGAGCGCTAAGAAAGAAAAACTGTCTGCGGCTGATCGCTTATATGACGACACATTCTTTCTCTTGGACAATATCGAAGATAGCATCAGCCTGATATTAAAATTGCTACCACGCTTTAAGCGATTGAAAGGCGCAGACCGTGAAGAAATTTACGACAGCATACACGAGACTCATGAGGCGCTCGTAGAATGCCTCACGAGGTATTGGGAAGCCTTACCCGATGAAATGCGCGAGTCTGGTAGCGATGCAAACCGCTCAATCGCTGACGCGCTAGGCATAGCTGGAATGGTTGGCGAGATACTTGGACGCATCAGTCGAATTCCGCTCAGGGAGAACGAGTTTCCATGTGAAATAGACGTGGAGTTGGATGGAGAGAAAAAAAATGATTGAGACCATTTATATAATTCATTGCGAACGGTGTGCCCGCGAGCAATCGTCACGAAATCTCATTAAAGTCAAATCTGGAATGACGATGATACGAACGTTCTGGAAGCAACTGGAGAAAATAGGATGGAGGCGCGTTAGCATCCCCGGCGAAGCGGTTCAAGATTGTTGTCCGTTTTGTGTCCGTCCTATGTCCGCCTTACGTCCACGCAAGGTTCGCAAGGTCCGCGCGGCACAGGAGAAATAAAATATGCCACAAGAAAAACTACCGCCCATGAGGGCAATCGGCCGTCTATCGAATCCATTCATATATACGAGTTCGATAGTCTATTACAGCAAATTGGACCCATCGACCCTGGATAATGGTTTGAATGCGATGGGCCAAAAGGGATGGAAGCTTCATACGATAGAACGCATCAACAACGAATTGTTTTTGTGCGTATGGGAAAAATTGGATTATGGAGAAGAAAAATCATGAGTATCAAAGCACAAATCATTGACGATATCACAACAGCTCGTGCTTGGGCTGAACTGCTCAATCAAGGCGGCCGCACTGCAAAGGTTTTACGCGATGCTCCTGAGATGATACGGCGTCTTTGTAACGCGGAAAGATTGACCACACTGGAAATGGATGTTGGCCCACAGGCCACTCCATAAAGGTTGGTATCGATCTGAGAATTCACTCGCCGATATCTCAAGTCGTAGTGAGGCGAAGGCCGAAGGCTTTGAACAGATGAACACGCCCAATGTAGCTATAAACTTGATGACAACGGGTTAATCGCATGGTGCGACCGTGGACACGTGTACACGTTGGACACCGAAGCGATTGACGCGCAGGATCGCAGCGACCGCAATTGGACGGACGCGCGAATCGCCGAGCTTAAGGCGCGGTTGGCCGAGGCGCAGAGTCTGCGCGACGACGTGAAGATCGCCTTCCAGGCTATGCGCGCGGCTGGACTGATGAATGGAGTACGGACTATCTAGCCTGCTACACAATCGGCAATGATCCATTTTGGTTTCACATGTCAAATGGCGCCGCATTTCTCGAAATCTTGGCTCGCCATCGCGGCATTATTTAGGAGACAACATGCGTACGACTAAAGAACTGATCGAGGCATTTTTCAATGACGAAAAACTACTCTCATACGAAGCGCCTGTCGAAGCGTTCGCCCCCGAACTAAGCGAAGAGGCAATTGAAGCATTGAAGACATTCGGCATAAAGACCGTGGGAGAGTTTCAGAATATGAGCGCTGATCAGGTTTACGAACTGAAATGTGATGACGATTTGGTGAGTGAACTTCTCGATCACTGGTATGACATACACGAAGAGTAAGAGCTTATGAAAAAGAGAAAAACAAAACGCAGCATTCCCGATCCGCTCACGCCGGAAGAATCGGCTGCGCTGTTGAAGGTTCCAAACAAGCGCTATCCAACGGGATTGCGTAACTATGCAATGATTAGGCTCATGCTCGCCTGTGGCCTGCGCTGCGCTGAAGTTCTCAATCTGCGCATTCAAGATGTAGATCTGACATCGGGCAAGCTGAAAGTAAATCAAGGCAAGGGAAACAAAGACCGGATCTTGTTTCTAGATGTCGAATTGGTCTCGCTTATTCAAGCCTGGCGCGAGAGGCGAAAGGTTGAGAGTGACTACTATTTTACGACGCTAAAGGGTGAACATCTCGACGCGAGATATATGCGGGCGATGATGGAGCGATACAAGCTCAAGGCTGGCATTGTTCGCAAATGTTCGCCGCATACCCTGCGCCACACATTTGCAACAGAGCTTTTAAAAGAGACAGGCAACATTGAGATTGTTCGCCGAGCGCTCGGGCATGCCGATATCAGCACAACCGGAATTTATCTTCACGCTCTCGATTCCGAACTTGAAGGCGCCCTAAAAGACTTTCAATCAAAGATAGCAAAATAGGAGGCAGCGCATGAAAAGAGGTCAAGTGGTAGATGCCGAGACAGCCGAAAAGATCACTAGCGAATTACAACATCTTGATGAAAACCTGCGTCCTGTAATTTGGCCAGCGGTTGAGGCTGATAAAGCCGAAGGCGAGTCATGGGAAATAACGCTAGAAGGATTTCCTATACATCGCCCGTTGCTCCATTTAGTCTGTGGAGAGGAAGACATTTTTTGCCTCTCATCTATTCCTGTTCGCAGCGGCAATCAGTATTTTGTGATGACAGGCGTTCGACATGCGAGTTATGACGGCGATATTGATGACGAAGTTGAAATGCCCATGTTTTGGACGCAAAGCAAAATGCTCGCCCGCCAAAAACGTAAACTTGTCGAGGTTGCTCATCGTAAATGGATTTTCTCAATCGAAGAGATAATTGATAAGTGTGAGAATGGAACGATCACGGCAGGCGAGCAAAATTGCATCAGTCGAATTGCAATGGCTTGTCGCTATGAAGAGCATGCTTTCTCGCCTTATGCCACTATCAGGCAACGGCCAATGCGCAAACAACTTGTAAGCCCAATTCCGAGACAATGGCCCATGATTGAGATTGTCAATCTGCGCTTGCCGGAGAAGAAGGAAAATGGTCAGACAACAGGACGCAGTATTAATTTGCGATTTCCAGTCATTGGTCACATGCGCCGACAGCCGACAAAAGAAGGAATCAAGTTGATTGAGATTGCTCCCCATTGGCGGGGACCTGAGCATGCGCCAGTCAAACCCAAAATTCCGAAAGTGTACAAGGTCATCAAGTGAGCAAGCATAAACAGAGTGAGACATTCAAGACCGTAAAATGTCACACTTTGCCGATAGTACCGGAATGAGCAATTTCCGGTACTCTATCACGCGAAAATCTCACATCGATCGTTGCCGATCAGGAAATCGACATAAACGGTACTCAATCACACGGAGAAAGGGAATTATGACAGCTAGACAGATCGAAGAATTAGCGCCTGGCGTGGAGACAGATGCCGCAATCGAGGCGCAAGTTTTCGGGCATGGGGTTGCGTTATTGGAAGGTGGTTGGCAAGTCTGTGAAGAGCCCGCTAACGGACTACGCAAGCCGCGCAAGTTCTCGACATTGCCAGAAGAAGCCTTGAAGATTCTCGATCGCAATCCAGAATGGCAGATGTGGAACGATTACGGAGCGATTAAAGCTAGCTTCAGTCTTGGAATCGCTAATGGCGAAGTAAGAGTAAATGGCATTGGAGTCGATCAGCTATTTTGCATGGCGATCTGCAAAGCCGCGCTAATGGTCGAATACCACATCAAAGAATGCGTAGCGAGTATAGAACGAAGAAAGAAGGAGAAAGCATGAACGTTCAATGTCGCTGCATTCTAGTCACGGCCTACGAAGAAAAGCCGAAGAAGCTTGATCTAATTCATGTATATTTAGACCCGAACGAAGTTGAAGCAATCAGCGCGCCGGTTGTAGAGCCATATACGTATATAGTCTTTATGAAAAGTGGCAAGTCCTGGGAGGTAAATGAAAACTCTTTCAATTTAATCGAAGCCGCCATGCAAGAAAGAGAAAAGGTGGCTATATGAATCTGCAATGGGAGAGACAGGAATTGAGTGTGGGTATTTATATTTACATGGTTGATGATGGTAAGCATCGCATTTGCTATGTAAGAGAGAGAACGCCGGGAGCGCTTGAATTCGTCAAGGCGTTCTGTGCGGCGCCTGAGATGTTGCCAGACGTACTATCAAGACTTGCGTCCGGCAAAGAGATAAGAACCGAGGCAATTAATTCGCTACTAAAAAAGGACTGAAGCATGGGCACGAATTATTATCACAGAGTAGAGGGCAAAGAAGACCGCCACATTGGCAAACAGTCAGCGGGATGGGCATTTCACTTTCGAGGATACAGAAAGGAGAATGAGCCGGATGGATTCGAGATCCGATCATGGGAAGACTGGAAAAACGCGATTCTGAAAGAAGGATCAGTTTACGATGAATATGAACGAGAGTGCGACATTCGAGCCTGGATTCAAAAAGTCGAGGCGGGTAAGAATAACTTTCAGGCCGCAATGTTTGAAGATCATCTGTCATGGATGGACAAAGACGGATGGATCTTCACGTTGACGGACTTTTGCTGAGCGTTTAAACTACGGTGCGTAGAAACATGTGAACCGTTTCGCCCTGGCGCAAGCTGGGGCTTTTGTTTAAGATGCATTGTGAAGTAGAGCTGAAGGACGCAGCGAGCCGCTATCGAAGCCCCACGGAATTCGATAGCGGCTTTTGATCTTGTGCTAGAATTTCTTTGCTGTTTCTAGAATGGCCGGTTGTTCTGTAAAGCTGGGGGCTGTGGAGCCTACGCATTCCGCGAGAGGAGCGGGACAGTCGTTAGGGCCGCCATTGCCTGAGAGTGGGCAACCTTTAGGGAGTATCGCAAGCGATAGTGACCCGCTCTCAAAGTATGGCAATTCCCTTCCCTGATAGCTTGCTCTGAAGCCTGGATCGCCGCTGTAAAGAGATTCTGACCTCGCCTAGCCCACATACAGGCAAATTCAACCACGGCCTTTAAACGAAAAAAACGGGCATTTCTGCCCGCTGGAAACTCGTGATTTGATATTGTGCGCAGATTAGACCTGAATCAATCCCGAAATGCAACGAAGGCGACGATCAGACCAAGCCCTAAAACTAAAAAGACGGTCAGGTTGCTGTTCGACAGTCCTGGCTGATTAGGAGACCCGGCCGGCGCCGTCACATCATAACTGGACTGTGCTGCAAGAGCCTGGCCATATGCTACGGCCGCAGATGACGGCGGACCATACCGGCCCGGATCTGTCAGATGGCCCGGACCGCCATTATAGGCCGTGAGCGCCTGGGTATAATCATTGCCGAACTGGCCTAGGAGCGTGGTCATGTAATAACCCCAGGCATCGAGGTTCATGCTCGGATCGAAGGCGTTGTCGAAACTGCCAGAGCCATACTGCGCCCATGTGCCTGGCATGAATTGGGCAAGCCCGCGCTCGCCTGATGACCCGACGGCCCGGGGATTGAATCCGCTTTCACGCTGGATCTGCGCAAGCGCAACGCCCGGATCAATTCCCCACTCCGATGCCTTCTGTAAGACCAGAGTTTTAATTTCGTCTGTTGTCATTGCAGTTCACACACCGGCCAAAACTGTTGAATTCCCTTGTCACCCCACTTAAAGGAACAACTACGTCAGTTTTGCGGTTTACGCGGTCGAGAAACTTCAGAAGCCGATATCCCGTGGCCTGGCCATTCGTTGTCGCGGCCTGATTGATATGCGAGGGGATGACGCTATTTGGTTGCAGCCATTCGTTGACCACAAAGGCCGCGAGGTCCGGCGAGAAGGTATCAATGTCGCCCATGTTGATGACCACGACGTCGGGATTGTAAATATCCTTCACGACAAATTTATAATCTACAGTTGGCCCGGAATCAGCGGTACAGAACAAGTGCATGCCATTCGTAAACGCGATCGCGAATCCCGTGTCGAGCCCGCCATATCCTGTCGTCCCCGGCGCCACGCCCGGAGCGTCCACAAGGCTCGCTGGAATTCCATTTGAATGAAACGCCTGGAAAGCTGTGATTGTCATAGCAGGCATGCCCGAGAGTCTGACCGCGCGTGTCCCGCCCGGCCGCAAAGATCCCGTACAAGGAGCGCTCAGAGGCAGCGTCAAAGGATTGACCGTATCGGAATCAGGGCAGGATGCCGTTGGGGCGCCATTGATATTCGCGACCTTCTGCGCAAGGAAGCGAAACATCTCACCGCCCGCAAACAAGGCTGATTTCTTTTTTGCCACAATCGCGGCCGTGACTGAATCAGGAGCGGCTGAAACGGTGTTTGGCGATGCGCACGTGCCCGGAGAATTCAGGTTGGGCTTCACGTCTCCAATATGATCGCTGTGGACACTGGATAAGAGAAGCACATGCACGGCCCCAAGTCTGGGATCATCTTCGTCAATCGTGCGACCTGGATCATACAGAATCCGCAACCCGGTCGAATCCTCGAACAGCATAGCCCGATCATTCCGGCAAAACTCGCCCGCCTGCGATCCGAGGGGCGTAATTTTGACTATCCCGTTCATCATGTGCGGATGACGCTGCTTCCATTCTGGAATGGTTTGACCGTCCTGTATAGCGGTCGAATGGCCAACAGTCATGCAGAGGTAGACAGCGACAGCCATCAGGCCAATCACCGATTTTTCATACAGGCGTTTTTTGAGCATGGGATCTCCTTTGTGTTAAACGAGTCGGTTTCATCTCAAGATACGCCTGATAGTACACCAATGGATTGCGACCAATGGCTTCCCAACGTTAGTGCCCCGCCATTGGCCGCAACTTCTCTCGTCCTCCCCCGAAGGCGAGAGAAACTTAAGCGTCTGGATAAAGCAAGCTGATTTGATCCCGGACCTTGAGCAACGCGGACTTCAGGCCGGCCGCTTTCTCTGGATTTTTTACCGCTATTTTGAGAGCGGCGAGAATGATTGAAATCGCCATTGATTCTAAATATTCCATAGTCTTCTCCTGTCAGGCTTTCGCTGCCTGTGTTTCAGTGTTTAGTGGAACTATTGGCGAATCATAAGGCGAGCATTTTATCTGCTCTCGCTCTTCGATAATTAGCCAATCGAGCAACGCAAGATCAAAAGGCGAGATCGCCAGGTCGCCGAGATCATCAAGCAAAATGGAATCGCCCCACAGCTCACAGTACGTTGATTGTACAAAGTCATTGAAGTGGGTTTGATAGTCCGCCAACTGTTCAGGTGTGGCATCCGGCTCATTCACTCCACACTTGCGCCGCAAATCATTCAAAGATTCAGTTGCGGCGGCCAATTCGACCTGCGCCGATTTCAAGACTCGGGAAAGCTTGTACGCAACCTTATGGCGCTCTTTTGGAAATTCCTTTTGCGTAAGCTTTTCAAGCGCTTGATAGCTTTTATTCAATTCCCGCAAAGTGATTTGCATTGATCTCCTATCTCGCGATGCTAATGTTGCCAAACTCGTAGCTAAGTATATTGCTAGGACTAGCAGTCCCCCATTGTGCCGTCAGCGTCCATTGCTCATTGACGGCAAAATTGATCGATGTGGTAGCCGAGCCAATCGTCAAACTGCCAGTGCCAAAGATGAATGCGCTCGGAGATACCTTAATGGCTCCACCTGCGCCCGCTATTGTAACCGTCGCAAGAACATCTAGAACCCAAGCAACGGCAAGTGATGTAACCGTTCCTGTCCATGTCTGGATTGTTGTTCCGCCCAATTTTAAACGAATAGTGAGAGTCGCGGCCGCTACACCTGCCAGAGTGCCCCGAAATGATAGGTTGAATATTCTACCGACCTGTCCTAGCCCTGCTTCAATGGTTTGCGTGCCGGCGTCAGCCGCCCCTAGCAGGCTTGTTTCGGTTGTCGTATTCGTAACTGTGGTAGTTGTCGAATAGTTGAGATAGAAATCCGTCTGGACCGGAAAGCGATTAGTAGATAGCGATTGGAGTGTAGAGCCTGATGCTCCAATCAGCGGATATCTAATCCCGACCATGCCCGGTACGCCTAATCCTGTTCCCTTCCCTCCCGCGAGATCTAGATTCGCGCCAGCAATATCCGACCCGGAGCCTCCTGTGGCCTGTAGGACATAGCTGGCCGGCGCGGCATTTACGATCCCATTGCCGAAGTAGGCATTCGCCGAAGTGTCAAGAGTGACCAGATTGACGCCGGCTGATTGTTGGATGACCTGATCTTGAAGACCGACAATGCCAGTTGTGTTTTTGACAAACCCAATCGTATTTGAGCCGTCCCATGAGAAGCCGATCAGATTGTTTTCGTCAGGGCTGAACACAGCCAATGTCGGCTGATGCGCAACAGTGCGACCGTCGAATAAGCTCAGAACGCGGCGATTAGTCGCAAGATTCGCAATGCCCATTGCGAGAATCTGGCCAAAGTTGCCAGGGTCAAAGTTGGGCACATTGATCTTAGTTGGGACGCTGTTCGCCTGCGGAGTGGTGTAGGTATCTGTCCCCGTGCCCGATAATCTCAACGGCCCAGTTGATTCAAGCCGCGCTGTGCCCTTTGGAGAGATAGTAAATACTATATCGCCGTCGCCGCCTGTCGTGCTGAGTGTTGGGCTCCCGCCTGTGGCCGCATCGGCGATTGTGAACTGATTAACGCTTGAACCAACTGGAGTCAGGCCGATAATCAGATTTGCATTTGCATCTCTAATGCCTGTCGTGATCTGTGGTAGAGTTGCCCGAAGGTTGCCCGATCCCGCCGTGACATTTGTCCCATCTGATGTAAAACCGCTGATCCCGCCGAACGCTCCGCTATTATTGTATTGGACCTGAGTGTTGGCCCCGCCTGGCGTAGAGCTTGGGGCTGGCTGCCAACTCGGCAATCCCGCGCTGACTGTCAGGATCTGAGTTGCCGAGCCAATCCCTAAGCGAGTAAGCGCCCCGCCTGCGGCTCTGTAATAGATGTCGCCGGTCGCATCAGAGCCGAGTGTCATGGTCACAGGGCCAAGCGTGTTCCCTGCCCCAATGATCGCGCCCGAGAAAACGCCAGCGTCATCGACTGTGACAAGGCTATTTTGAATGATCTTCCCCGTTGTCCCATCAAATCTGGTTATCGCGTTGTCTGTTGCAGATGTTGGCCCCGAGACATCGCCGAGATTCCTATAAGCCCCATTGTTTTCCGAGAACTTGAATCTATTGGTCGCCGAGTCATAGTAGATGCTTCCCTGCGAAGCTGCCGGAGTCGGAGCTGCGAAGCCGCCAAAACGCAAAGCCCCATCTGTAATGTTGGCCGTTACAATTGAAAAAAGATCATTGTTGCTGATCCTATGCGATCCCGCCGGCCCCTGAGATGTCCGCACGAGATACGCTATCGAATCCGTGGGAGTCGGACTGGTCACAGCGGTCAATGCTGAAAGTTTCGCAGAAGGCATGATGTCAGCTCTGGGATATATCCGCTATT
>Ga0137410_10000305_pt1 | contig 34654 bp, 32 predicted proteins | sample CZODoug1_16funga_FD_108878 | JGI IMG/M metagenome (GOLD analysis project Ga0137410, IMG submission 108878) | Vadose zone soil fungal communities from Angelo Coast Range Reserve, California, USA - CZODoug1_16fungal (Illumina Assembly) | ecosystem: Environmental > Terrestrial > Soil > Vadose zone... | reverse complement strand
GTGCCTTCGAAGATGCGCCCGCCGATCGACGAGTATTCGCCCTCGGTGTTCTCGCGCACCACCCAGAAATCGATATCGCCTTGCTTGCGCCCCGCCAGCGGTGATTGAATCCCCGGCATCAGGCGCACCGGGCGCAGGTTCACGTACAGGTCGAAGCCGCGGCGCATCGGGATGAGCAGCTCCCACAGGGACACGTGATCGGGCACGCCGGGAAAGCCGCAGGCGCCGAAGAACACCGCGTCGTGATTGCGGATCGTCGCGAGGCCGTCTTCCGGCATCATGCGCCCGTGCTTCAGCCGGTACTCGCAACTCCAGGGAAATTCGTCCCACTTGAATCCGATGCCGAATTTCCTGCCCGCGGCTTCGAGCACGCGCACGCCCTCGGGCACGACCTCTTTCCCGATGCCGTCTCCGGCGATAACGGCGATCCTGTAGCTCTTCATCGATCTTTCACCTCTAGAATGCGACGTTGCGTCCGCCTTTGAGCTTGAGCATCTCGCGCGCTTCGTCGGGGGTCGCGATCTGCAATCCGAGCTCCTCCAGAATCCGGCGGATCTTCGTGACCTGCTCCGCGTTGGTCTTCGCGAGCGTGCCGCGGCCGAGCCACAAGCTGTCCTCCAGTCCCACGCGCACGTTGCCCCCCATCACGGCCGACATCGCCGCGACGACCATTTGGTTGCGGCCCGCGCCGAGCACCGACCAGAGGTAGGCGTCGCCGAACAGGCGGTCCGCGGTGCGCTTCATGTGCATCACATCCTCGGGGTGCGGGCCGATGCCGCCGCGGATGCCGAACACCGACTGGATGAACAGCGGCGGCTTGACGAGCTTGCGGTCGAGGAAGTGCGCGGCGGTGTAGAGATGGCCGATGTCGTAGCACTCGATCTCGAAGCGCGTGTCGTTGCCGCTGCAAGACTCGAGAATGTAGGCGATGTCCTTGAACGTATTCTTGAAGATGCGCTCGTCGCTGCCGGCGAGGTAGGGCTTTTCCCAGTCGTACTTCCAGTCCTTGTAGCGGCCGAGCATTTCGTACAGCCCGAAATTCATCGAGCCCATGTTGAGCGACGCGACCTCGGGCTTGAGCTTGAGCGCCGGTTGCAGGCGGTCCTCGATGGTCATCGTCGGCGCGCCGCCCGTGGTGAGATTGATGACGACGTTCGAGGCGGCCTTGATCTTCGGCAGAAAGCGCATGAACATCGCTGGATCCTGCGTGGGGCGTCCGTCCGCGGGCTCGCGCGCGTGCAGATGCACGATCGCGGCGCCGGCATTCGCTGCGCCGATCGCGCCCTCCGCGATCTCTTCGGGCGTGATCGGCAGGTGCGGCGACATGGTTGGCGTGTGGATCGCGCCGGTGACGGCGCAGGTGACGATGACCTTGCCTTGTGCCGCGGCCATGCCGGCTCGCTATTTCTGCTCGACGGGCTTGATGCGCTTCACCGCTTCGGCGAGCTTCTTCGCGTCGTCGTCCCAGAATTTCCGGAACTCGGGCGCGTCGAGGTAGGAGACGGGCGTCTCCACCTTCGCCATCGCAGTCCTGAAGTCCGGATCCTGAACCGATTGTCGCACGGCATCGCGCAGCTTCTGCTGGATCATGGGCGGCGTCCCGGCGGGCGCCATCAGGCCGCACCAGATGAAGTACTCGGCGTCGATTCCGATTTCCTTCAACGTCGGAACTTCCGGAAGCGAAGCGAGCCGCTTGTCGCCGAAGTTCGCGAGCGGCCGCAGCTTTCTCGCCTTGATCTGGCCGATCATCACGGCCGGTCCGCCGACGGTCACGTCTACCTGCGAGCCTAGCAGTGCTTGCACCGCCGGCCCGCCGCCGTTGTACGGCACGTGCCAGAGGCTGGCTCCGGTCGCGTGCTCGAACATGACGAAAGGCATGTGCAGCGCGCCGTAGATCCCCGACGAGCTGTAGGTAATCTTGTTCGGCTGCTTTTTCGCGTCGGCGACGAATTCCTGCACGCTCTTCCAGGGGGCGTCCTCGCGCACCACCAGGACGACCGGATCGGCGGAGACGAGCGCGATCGGCGCGAACTGGCTCAGCTCGTAGGGCGGCTTGTGTCCCTGCAGCCGCTCGGCTTCTGGAATCACGGAAATGGACGACAGCGCCATCAGCAGGGTGTATCCGTCGGGCTTCGAGTTGGCGACGTAGGCGTTCCCCGTCGCCCCCGCCGCGCCCGGCCGGTTCTCGATGATGACGCGCTGCTTCAGCACTCGCTCCATCGCGATCGCGGTGGGGCGCCCGGTCAGCTCGGCCACGCCCCCGGGCGGAAACGCCACGACCATGGTCACGGGGTGGGTCGGATAGGCGTCCTGCGCCGGTGTGGCGACCGGCCACAGCCCCAGCGCGAGCGAAATCGTGAAGATCCGCATGGTTTCCTCCGGGAACTTGTTTCGACGAGTAGCGGAATGATGGTTGCAGACGGAGCCTCTCGTCAAGCGCGCGCGATCCGCTAGAATTCGAGCGTGAATCTGCTTGCGATCGACACCTCGACCGATTGCTGCTCGGTGGCTGCGAGCCGCGGCGAGACGCTCTTCTCGCGCAGCGAGCCCGCGCTCCATCGCCAGGCCGAAACGGTCCTCGGCATGGTCGGGGACGTGCTCGCGGAGGCGCGCCTCGACCTCGGGCAGATCGAGGGCATCGCGTATGGCGAAGGCCCGGGCTCGTTTACCGGGCTTCGCATCGCCGCGGGCGTGACCCAGGGCCTGGCGCTTGCTCGCGGCATCGGGGTCGTGGGAATCGGCACGCTGCTCGCGCTGGCGCAGGAGAGCGAGGGCGAAAAAATCATCGCCTGCCTCGACGCGCACATGGGCGAGGTGTATCACGCTGCGTATGTCAGGGCCGGCGCCGGCTGGGATGAGGTCTCCGCCCCCGGCCTGTACAGGCCGGCGGCGATCCCGGTTCCGCCGGGGCATAACTGGATCGGGTGCGGCGACGGCTTCAAGGCGTACCGCGAGCCCCTCGCGGCAAGGCTCGGGGACCGCGTGTCCGAGGTGCGCTCCGGCGCGTCGCCGAGCGCGCGCGCGGTGCTCGAGCTCGCCCTCCCGCGCTTCGCCGCCGGCGAGGCGAAGGACGCCGCCACGGCCGTGCCGGTGTACCTGCGCGACAAGGTTGCGCTGAAGACCGGGGAGCGCGCGTGAGCGCGGTGCTGCGGCCCGTCCCCGGCGTCGAGCCGATGCGCGAGGGCGACCTGCGCGCCGTGCTCGAGATCGAGGAGGGCATCTACGAGTTTCCCTGGACGCTGGGGAATTTCCGCGATTCGCTACGCGCGGGCTACGCGTGCCTGGTGATGCGCGAGGGCAAGAACCTGATCGGCTACGCCGTGCTCATGCTCGCGGCGGGCGAGGCGCACCTGCTCAACCTGAGCATCGCCGTGCATTGGCAGCGCCGCGGGCACGGCCGCGGGCTGCTGGACAACGTGGTGCAGGTGGTGCGCGAGCACAAGGCGAAGATTCTGTTTCTCGAGGTCCGCCCGACCAACGAAGTGGGCCAGCGCCTGTACACCGGCTACGGCTTCAGGCAGATCGGCGTGCGGCGCGGCTACTACCCCGCGCGCAAGGGGCGCGAGGACGCGCTGGTGCTGGCGCTCGATCTGTGAAAGGTCGGCGCGAGCAGGTTCTCGAGGAGATGGGGCTCGGCCCCGTGTGGAGGCTGCGTGGGCGCGTCGTCGAAGCGCCCGGGCTTCCCGAGCCCGCGAAGACCGCCCCGCCGCGCCCGGCTCCGCGGCGCCCGCCTCCGGTTCCGGGCCTCGCGGGCGGCGCCAAGGTCGATCTCGCCGACGACCGCGCGGCGCGCATCCTGAAGATGGCATGGCCGGAGCTGAAGTCGGCGGTGAAGTCCTGCGAGGCCTGCGGGCTGCGAAAGACCTGCACCCAGACAGTGTTCGGCGTCGGCGACGAGCAGGCCGACTGGCTGCTCGTGGGCGAGGCGCCGGGCGCCGAGGAAGACCAGCGCGGCGAGCCCTTCGTCGGGCAGGCGGGACGGCTGCTCGACAACATGCTCGCGGCGATAGGACTGTCTCGCGGCGACAACGTATACATCTGCAATGTCCTCAAGTGCCGGCCGCCGGGCAACCGCAACCCCGAGCCCCTCGAGGTCGCGCAGTGCTCGCCGCACCTGCTGCGCCAGCTCGAGCTGATCCAGCCCAAATTGATACTCGCCATGGGCCGATTCGCCGTGCAGACGCTGCTGGGCACCGAGGCGAGCATTGCCAGCCTGCGCGGGCGCCTGCACCGCTACCAGGGCGTGCCGCTGATCGTGACCTACCACCCGGCGTATTTGCTGCGCAACCTTCCTGACAAGGCCAAGGCCTGGGAGGACCTGTGCTTCGCGCGCAGCACCATTGCGGGCTTGTAATCCGGCGGCTGCCCTCCATCTAGGGGCAGTCGCCATCTGGGAGGATCCTATGCGAAAGATCGGGTCGGCATTCCTTGTCCTCGCCGTGACTGCCCTTGCGGGCTGCGGTTACAACGACATCCAGCGCTCCGACGAGCAGGTCAAGTCGGCGTGGTCGGAAGTGCTCAACCAGTACCAGCGCCGCAACGATCTCGTTCCCAACCTGGTCAACACGGTGAAGGGCTTCGCGGCCCAGGAGCAGCAGGTGCTGACCCAGGTCACCGAGCTGCGCTCGAAGGTGGGCAGCATCCAGGCGACGCCGGAGCTGCTCAACGACCCGGCGGCGTTCCGCAAATTCCAGGAAGCTCAGGGGCAGATGAGCCAGGCGCTTTCGCGGCTGCTCGTGGTCGCGGAGAACTATCCGCAGCTCAAGTCGGACGCGAATTTCCGCGATCTGCAGGCGCAGCTCGAAGGCACCGAGAACCGCATCGCGGTGGCGCGCAACCGCTACATCAAGGCCGTGCAGGAATACAACGTCCTCATCCGCCAGTTCCCGGTCAACCTGACGGCGATGATGTTCAGCTACCAGACCAAGCCCAACTTCGCGGTCGAGGACGAAAAAGCGATCGCCAAGCCCCCGACGGTCGACTTCGGCAAGAAGTAATACCGATGCTCAGACGCTGGGTCGCTTCGATCGCGGCCGGCACGGCGCTGCTGCTCGCACTGCCAGCGGCGGCCGAGGTCGCCGTGCCGCCGATTGCGGCGCACGTCACCGATCTCACCGGCACGCTCTCGGGGTCCCAGATCCAGGCCCTCGAATCGCGGCTGCGCGATTTCGAGCGCGCGAAGGGCAGCCAGCTTGCGGTGCTGCTGTTGCCCTCGACCCAGCCCGAGACCATCGAGCAGTACTCGATCCGCGTCGCCGAGGCCTGGAAGATCGGGCGGGCGCGCGTCGACGACGGCGTGATCCTGGTGATCGCAAAGAACGACCGCAAGCTGCGTATCGAGGTGGGGCGCGGACTCGAGGGCGCGATCCCAGACGCGCTGGCGAAGCGCATCGTGAGCGACGTGATCGCGCCGCGCTTCAAGTCGGTCGATTTCTTCGGCGGCGTCTCGGCCGGTTGCGACGCGCTCATCAAGCTGATCGAGGGAGAAGCCTTGCCCCCGGCGCCCAAGTCGCGCCAGATCGATCTTCGGGGCATCGATTTCCAGACGATCTTCTGGTTTTTCGTCGCGCTCGTGATCGGCGATGCGATCTTCAGGCGGGTCTTCGGACGCGTGACGGGCGCAGCCGTGTCCGGCGCACTGGTCGGCGCGATCGTGTGGTTCGCCGTGGGCGTGCTTGCGTTCGCGGTGATCGGCAGCCTGATCGGTTTCTTCATCACGCTCATCAACGGCATGGCAAGCCGCAGGGGCGGCTGGACGAGCGGCGGCGGCTGGGGCGGAAGCGGATGGTCGGGCGGAGGCTTCAGCGGTGGTGGCGGGGGATTCAGCGGCGGGGGCGGGGACTTTGGAGGCGGCGGCGCCTCCGGGAGCTGGTGAGCCATGAACTGGAAGCGCCTCCTGCGGCATCTCTTCACCGACCACCATTCGGTCGCGCGCGCCTTCCCGCCCGAGGCCATGAAGGCGATCGAGAAGGCGATCGGCGAGGAGGAGAAGCGCCACGGCGGCCAGCTGCGCGTCGCGGTCGAGGCCGCGCTGCCGCTCTCGGACCTGGTACACGGCGTGGAAGCGCGCGAGCGCGCGATCGGCTGGTTTGGACGCCTGCGCATGTGGGACACGGAGCACAACGCGGGCGTGCTGATCTACCTGCTGCTCGCCGACCGGCGCGTCGAGCTGGTCGCCGACCGGGGCATCCACTCGAAAGTGGGCACCGCGGCCTGGGAAGCGATCTGCGGGGAGATGCAGCAGGAGTTCGCGCGCAGGCAGTTCGAGCGCGGCGCGGTGATCGGCGTGCGCGCGGTGAGCGACCTGCTCGCCGAGCATTTTCCGCCTACGGGCGAGGGCCGCAACGAGCTGCCCGACAAGCCCGTCGTGCTCTAGCTCTATTCCCTCGCTGGCGTCTCGGCGGCCTGGATCGGCAGCTCGAGCTTTTGCGCGCGGCGCAGCACCGTCACCGCGGTGCGCTTGCCGATCCGTTCGGCGGTGAGAGTCCGCTGCAGATCGTCGATCCCGGCCACGCTTTCCCCGTCGTAACGGATGATGACATCGCCGGGCTCGATGCCCGCGCGTCTCCCTTCGCCGCCGGGCTCTACCGATTCGACGCGCACGCCCGATTCCGCCTCGAGCTCGTGAAAGCGTACGGTGCGGCGGGAAATCGGGATGGTCGCTCCTGCGACGCCGATGTAGGCGCGTCGAACGCGTCCGAAGCGTAGCAATTGCTCCACGACCCATTTTGCCGTGTCGATCGCCGTGGCGAAGCAGATCCCCTGCGCGAACGGGATGATCGCGGTGTTCACGCCGATCACGTCGCCCCGGGAATTCACGAGCGGGCCGCCCGAGTTTCCCGGATTGAGCGCCGCGTCGGTCTGGATGACGTCGTCGATCAGCCTCCCGGTGATCGAGCGCAAGCTGCGGCCGAGTGCGCTGACCACGCCCGCGGTCACCGTGTGCTGGAAGCCGTAGGGATTGCCGATGGCGATCGCGAGCTGGCCCACTTGCAGGCCGCGCGAGCTGCCGAGCGCGGCGGTGTGCAACTGGTGCCCGGCGACGCGTATCACCGCGATGTCGGTGTCGGGGTCGTCGCCGATGAGATCGGCATCCTGGCTCGCTCCGTCGGCGAAGCTCACGCGGATCGAGCGCGCGCCGTGCACGACGTGGCTGTTGGTGAGGATGAATCCGTCGGGGGTGAATACGAACCCCGACCCGGTACCGCCGCGCGGTGCTTCACCGTTCCCGGCGCGCGGGGCCTGTACGACCTGGAGATGGACGACGGCCGGTGCGACGCGCTCGGAGGCGGCCACGACCGCCGACGAATAAGCGTCGAGCAGCGCGCCGTCGCCCCCGCCTGCGACGGACGGGGCCGACCGCGGCGAGCCCTGGTCCAGGACAAATCGGGGATTCGCGCCCATGGTCGACCAAACTTGGGGGCGCCGCGCCGGAAATCAAGGAAAGCCGCGCTGCGGGTCGGTCTTCATCCCGATCAGGTACGTCGTATCGCCCTTCGCCTGATTGTAGCGATGGCGCAGCATCACGAGGAACATCGTCACGACGACGAACCCTCCAAAAGCGAGAATGATGGTGTTGATGTACAGCGAGGCCTTGATCATCGCAGAGTAGATCGCGAGCATCACCAGAATGGAGATGTTCTCGTTGAAATTCTGCACCGCGATCGAATGGCCCGCGGAGAGCAGCACGTAGCCGCGGTGCTGCAGCAGCGCGTTCATGGGCACGACGAAAAAGCCCGCCATCATGCCGATGACGATCAGCAGGGCGTAAACGAAGGGCATGTACGACACGAAGATCATGAGCATCACGACCACGCCCATCGCGATGCCCGCGGGCAGCACGTCGAGCGAGCGCTTCAGGGTGATGAAACGCCCCGCGATCACCGCCCCTAGCGCGACGCCGACCGCCGTTATGCCCTGGAGGACCGCGCTCTTTTCGAGGGGCAGTCCCAGATGCACCGCGCCCCACTGGAGTACCAGGAACTGCAAGGTCGCCCCCGCTCCCCAGAATAGGGTCGTGACCGCGAGCGAAATCTGCCCCAGCTTGTCCTTCCAGAGCATGCCGAGGCACAGGTAGAAGTCCCGCATCAGGAGCGCCGGGTTGGTCTGCTGCTTGCCGTAGCGCGCGCCGGTGTCCGGAATGAAGAGATTGAAAATGGCGGCGATGATGTAGAGGGTCGAGATGACGAGAATCGCCGCTTCCGCCGGGGTCTCGATGCCGGTATCGATGTGCGGCACGTCGATCGCGAGCAGCATCGAGGCGATCCGCGGGCTGATCAGCGCTCCGCCGAGGACCGTGCCGAGGATGATCGAGGCGACCGTCAATCCCTCGATCCAGCCGTTGGCCGCGACCAGTCGTTCCGCCGGCAGAAGCTCGGTGAGGATCCCGTACTTGGCCGGGGAGTAGGCCGCCGCGCCGAAACCGACCACGGCGTAGGCCGCCAGCACCAGGACGTATCCGGGAATCCCCGCGAATTCCACATAGTCGGTGAAGAACATCGCCGCGCAGCCGACGATCTTGATGGTGTTGGTGATGAACATCACGCGGCCCTTGGGTATGGCGTCGGCGAACGCGCCGACGAACGCGGCGAGCACGACGTAGGACACCGTGAAGAAGAACTTCAGCAGCGGCACCATCCACGCCGGCCCGTCGAGCTCGAGCAGCTGCGCGATCGCCGCGATCAGCAGGGCGTTGTCGGCGAGCGAGCTGAAGAACTGCGCCGACATGATGGTGTAGAACGTTCGATTCATTCTGCGCCGCTTTATACCACGCCCGCGGGAAGTTTATGGTTGAATAGCCCGCCATGCGTCCGATTCGAGCTCGCATCGACTCCTCCGCGCTGCGCCACAACCTCTCTGTGGCGAGGCAGCGGGCCCCCCGCTCGCGCGTCTGGGCGGTGGTGAAAGCAAACGCCTACGGTCACGGGCTCGCGCGAGCAGCGCGGGCGCTCGACGCCGACGGCCTGGGGTTGATCGAGCTGGAAGCGGCGCTCGAGCTGCGGCGCTCGGGGGAGAAGCGCCCGATCCTGCTGATGCAGGGGTTCTATTCGCCGCAAGAGCTCGCGCCGATCGCGGCGCACGGAATCACCACCGTGGTGCACGATATCGAGCAGCTCGCCATGCTCGAGAAGGCGCGCCCGGCGGCGAAGATCGTGGTGTACGCAAAGCTGAACACCGGCATGAACCGGCTCGGCTTTGCCGCCGGCGAGCTGCCGCGCGCGCTGGCGCGCCTACGCGACTGCGCGGGCGAGGTGACGCTCATGACCCACTTCGCGGACGCCGACGGAAAACGCGGCGTGCGCTGGCAGGTCGAGCGCTTCGAGCAGGCGACCGCGGGACTGAAGCTGCCGCGCAGCCTTGCCAACTCCGCCGCCATCCTGCGCTATCCCGAGGCGCACTCCGACTGGGTGCGTCCGGGGATCATGCTCTACGGCTGCTCGCCGTTCGCCGACGAGAGCGCGGAGAAGCTCGGGCTGAAGCCGGTGATGACGCTGGCGTCCGAGCTGATCGCGGTGCGCGAGCTCGCCGCGGGCGACTGCGTTGGCTACGGCTGCACGTTCACGGCCTCGGCCGCGATGCGCATCGGCATCGTGGCGTGCGGCTACGCCGACGGCTATCCGCGCCACGCCCCCATTGGCACGCCCATTCTGGTGTGCGGCAAGCGCACCCGGACCGTCGCTCGCGTCGCGATGGACATGCTGTTCGCCGACCTGACCGGGATCCCGGAGGCCACGGTCGGCTCGCCGGTCACGCTGTGGGGCGAAGGGCTGTCCGCGGACGAGGTCGCGGCGAGCGCGGGCACGGTGAGCTACGAGCTGCTGTGCGCGCTGTCGCCGCGCGTGCCCATCGCGGAAGCGGCCTGATGGTCAAGCCGAGGAGCGTCTACGCCTGCACGGAGTGCGGCGGCGAGTCGCCGAAGTGGCAGGGACAGTGCCCGCATTGCGGCGCCTGGAACACACTGGTCGAAAGCGCCGCCGAGACCGCATCCAAGCACCGTTTCTCGGGCGTCGCGACGGCCTCGGCGCTGCGGCGCCTGTCCGAGGTCAGCGCGCGCGAGTCGCCGCGGCTGGCCACCGGCATCGCGGAGTTCGATCGCGTGCTGGGCGGTGGCCTCGTCGCCGGGCAGGTGGTGCTGATCGGCGGGGACCCGGGCGTGGGCAAGTCGACGCTCCTTTTGCAGGCACTCGCGCAGATGAGCGCCGCGCATCAGGCTGTATACGTAAGCGGCGAGGAGTCGGCCGAGCAGGTGGCGCTGCGCGCCCGCCGCCTCGGGCTCGACTCGGGCAAGCTCGAGCTGCTCGCCGAGATCCAGCTGGAGCGCATCCTCGCCACGCTGGCGAAGGCGAAGCCCGAGATCGCCGTGATCGATTCCATTCAGACGCTGTACTCGGAGCAGCTGACCTCCGCCCCGGGATCGGTCGCGCAGGTGCGCGAATGCGTGGCGCACCTCGCGCGCCGCGCCAAGCAGTCGGGCACGGTCATCGTGCTCGTGGGCCACGTCACCAAGGAGGGCGCCCTCGCCGGTCCGCGCGTGGTCGAGCACATCGTCGACTCGGTGCTGTATTTCGAGGGCGACACGCAGCAGAGCTTCCGCCTCATTCGCGCCTTCAAGAATCGCTTCGGCGCGGTGAACGAGCTCGGGGTGTTCGCCATGACCGACAAGGGCTTGAAAGGGGTATCCAACCCCTCGGCGATCTTTCTGTCGCAGCACGCCGGGGAGGTGGCCGGCTCCTGCGTGCTGGTGACCCAGGAGGGCACGCGGCCGCTGCTAGTCGAGATCCAGGCGCTCGTCGACACCGCGCACGCGCCCAACCCGCGCCGCCTGTCGGTGGGCCTGGAGCAGAACCGGCTTGCGATGCTGCTCGCGGTGCTGCACCGCCACGCCGGGATCGCCTGTTTCGACCAGGACGTGTTCGTCAACGCGGTGGGCGGGGTGCGCATCTCCGAGCCCGCCGCTGACCTCGCGGTCGTGCTCGCGATCGTCTCGTCGCTGACCGACAAGCCGATCCCGGAGAAGCTCGCGGTGTTCGGCGAGATCGGGCTCGCCGGGGAAGTGCGCCCCGCGCCGCGCGGGCAGGAGCGCCTGAGGGAGGCCGCCAAACTGGGCTTCAGCCGCGCGATCATCCCCAAGGCCAACCAGCCGAAGCAGAGGATCGACGGCATCGAGATCGTCTCCGTGGCGAGCGTCGCCGAGGCGGTCCGCAGCTTCAGGAAATGAAAGGGACACGATGAACGCAGCGCAACCCGGAATCCTCGCTCCGATTCCGCCGCACGCCCGCTATCTCACCTTCGCGCTGAAGTCCGGCGCGCGGCCGATTGCCGAGCTGAAATCTCTGGCCGCAATCGCGGACGGCAAGGCTTGCGTCGTCGGCATCGGCGCGCTGCTCGCGTTTGCGCTGCAAAAGGAGATCGAAGGCTTGCGCCCCTTTCCCCACTACCAGAGCGAGGGCGTGCAGGTTCCCTCGACACCCGCCGCGCTGTGGTGCTGGCTTCGCGGAGAGGACCGCGGCGAGATCGTGCTGTGCGCCCGGGCGATCGAAAAGATCCTCGCGCCGGCATTCGAGGTCGCCGGCTCGATCGACGCGTTCAAGTACGGCCGCGGGCTCGATCTCACGGGATACGAGGACGGCACCGAGAATCCGAAAGGGAAGAAGGGCGTCGCGGCCGCGATCGTGAACGACAAGCGGGCGGGATTCGGCGGCGCGAGCTTCGTCGCCGTGCAGCAATGGGTGCACGACCTCGACCGCTTCGCCGCGATGCCGCAGAAGCAGCAGGACGACAGCATCGGCCGGCGCAAGAAGGACAACAAGGAGCTCGGCGATGCGCCGGAGACCGCACACGTCAAGCGCACCGCGCAGGAGAGCTTCACGCCCGAGGCCTTCGTCTGGCGCCGCTCGATGCCCTGGGCAGACGCGACCCAGGCGGGCTTGGTGTTTGTCGCCTTCGGCAAATCGCTCGATGCCTTCGACGCCCAGCTAAAGCGCATGGCGGGGGCGGAGGACGGAAAGGTCGACGCGTTGTTTACGTTTACGCGGCCGGTGACGGGTGCGTACTACTGGTGTCCGCCGGTGCGGGGGAAGAAGCTCGATCTGAGGGCGATCGGCTTGTAGTGCAAACTAGTGAGAACCCCCTGAGCGTTGCGTGGCTCTCATCGCCGCCGTGATGCCGCTGCGCACCGCGGCTTCCAGAGTCCCCGGGTAGTCACTCTCGATGTAATCGCCGGCGAGCAACAGGCCGGGCAAGGCTGTGGTCCCTTCCGCTCTTTCCACTCCCGATCGGCACGAAAATGTCGCGCGCTTTTCGGTGATGACTTGCGACCACTTTGGCGCGGGCAGCGCGGCGAACGCTGTTCTCAATTCCTGCTCGATCTGCGCAGCGAGGGCGTCCTTTGACAGATCCTCGTGTTTCCCCGAGGCGCTGATCACTGCCGCGAGAAGGCCTTTCGTTCCGCCGATTCGACCGCGATCGAAGATCCACTGCGCGATCCCGCCAGTGAACCCGAGCATTGGAGCGGGGAGCGACACCGATTCCGGATATTGCAGATAGCAGGTCACGATTGGCTCGTAGCCGAACGCGCTGATGCGCGACAAAGCGTGGGCTAGCTCCGGCAACTGAACGAGGAGCTGTCCTGCGTGCTGCGGGGCACAGGCGATCACCACCGCCGAGAATTCGAGCGCGTCGTTGATGCGGAAGCCGCCGTGAATGCGAGCCACTCGGCGCACCGGCTCGCCGAGCCTGATCTCGCCGCCACGCACCTTCACGTATTCTGCAGCCGGCTCAGGGAAGATTTTGCCGAGATCGGAGCGCGCGATGAGGAAATCGCTCGACTCGCGGCTGCCTGTGAGCCCGTCACGCAGCACGTTGGCAAAAACCTGCGCTGATGCAAACGCAACCGGAGTGTTGAGCGCCGACACGCACAGCGGCTCCCACAGATGTGAGCGCGGTGCACCTGCCTGTCCTTGCTGATCGAGCAGCTTCGCGACTGTCCGGTCGGGCTCGATCCTGAAATTGCGAAGGCGGAGTGACGCCATGAAGCGCACGGTGCTCGTCGCCTCCGCAAAGGACAGCCTTTTGGCGCCAAGAAGCGCCAATCCGAGATTGATCGGGTAGGGCAGGCGCGGGGCGCGCAGGTGGAAGCCGTCTGCATAGCGCAGCTCGAGCGGCATGCGCATCAGCAGCCGCTCCGGGTCCGCGCCGACCAGGCGCATGAGCCGAAGGCACTCCCCATATGCGCCGATCAGCACATGCTGGCCGTTGTCGAGGTCGACCCCGTCGATGACGACGCGCCGCGCGCGGCCGCCGAGGCTGCGCGAGGCTTCGAACACGGTGATCGGAACGCCGCGCTCGGCGAGGGTCACCGCCGCGGCGAGCCCGGCCCAGCCGGCGCCGACGACTGCGACCCGGGTCACGCCGTGACCCAGGTGCGCCACGCGATCCAGAGTTTACGAACCGGGGTGAGGGCGGTGCGCTGCCTGAGCACGCGGAAACCGTCTGCCTCGATCTCGTCGAGCAGCGTGCGGTAGATGGCGGCCATCACCAGGCCCGGCCTTTGCGCCTGGCGGTCTTCGGGCGCGAGCAGCGCCAGCGCCTCGTCGTAGCACCGCCGGGCGCGCTCGGCCTGGAAGCGCATCAGCCGCTCGAAATCCTCGCTGTGACGCGCGTCGATGATGTCGGCCGCCGTCACGCCGAACTCCCTGAGCTCGTCCATCGGCAGGTAGATCCGATTCTTGTGCGCATCCTCGCCCACGTCGCGAATGATGTTCGTGAGCTGGAATGCGAGCCCCAGCTTTTCGGCGTATTCCAGGGTCGCGGCGTTGCGGTAGCCGAAAATGCCTGCGGCGAGCGTGCCGACCACACCCGCGACGCGGTGGCAGTAGAGCCGCAGGCCGGCGAAGTCGAGATAGCGGGTCTGGTTCAGGTCCATCTCCAGGCCGTTCATGATCTCGCTCAATCGCGCCTCGTCTATGCCGAACGCCTTCGTCCAGGGCGCGAGCGCGCGCGTCACCGGATGCTGGGGATCTCCCTTGAAAAGTCGCGCGACCTCGCCGCGCCACCACGCGAGCGTGCTGCGCGCGGCGGAAGCATCGCTCGGCTCGTCCACGGCGTCGTCGACCTCGCGGCAGAAGGCGTACAGCGCGGTGATCGCGCGGCGGCGATCCGGAGGCAGGAACAGAAACGAGTAGTAGAAGCTCGAGCCGCTCTGCGCGGCTTTGTGCTTGCAGTATTCGTCGGGCGTCATCGGGAGAGCAGCGCGCGGCAGAAGAGCAGCGGCCAGTCGAGTAGCCGTAGGACGGGACGGTGCCGAAACACGTCCCCGCGCACGCGTTCGAGCTTCTCGAGGATCCGCAGGCCCCCCTGGACGACGGTGCGGATCTCCAGGCCGATCCGGCCGGGCAGGCGCAGCGCGAGCGGAGCACCCGAGAGCATCAGCGCCCGCGCGCGCTCGACTTGGAATTGCATCAGATCCCACCAGCCGCCAGATGCATCGCGGGCGGCGATCTGCGCTTCGCTGACTCCGAACCGTGCCATTTCGTCCTGCGGAAGGTAGATGCGATTCTTGAGGAAGTCTATCTCGACATCCTGCCAGAAGTTGACGAGTTGCAGCGCCGTGCAGACCGAATCCGATGCCGCGACGTTGATCCCGTCGCACTTGCCGTACAGATGGAGCATCAGCCGGCCGACTGGATCGGCCGAACGGCGGCAATAGTCCATGACCTCGGCGAAGTTGGCGTAGCGCGGCTTGGTCACGTCCTGCGAGAACGCGTCGAGCAGGTCGTAGAAGGGGGCGAGGGGGAGGCCGTGCGCGAGGATCACGCGGCCCAACTCGTGGAATAAGGGCGCCGCGGGCGGCGTTCCCTTGCTGAGGCGGTCGAGCTCCGCGCGGTATCCGTCGAGCAGCGCGAGGCGGGCGGCCGGGGCGAGGTCGCCCTCGTCGGCGAAGTCGTCGGCCGAGCGCGCGAAGCGGTAGATCACCGAAACGGGCGCGCGAAGCCTGGGCGGCAGCAGCAGCGAGGCGACCGGAAAGTTTTCGTAATGGCCGACCGACATAGCCCTATTTTTTAAGGAGTTTCAGGCCCTTAGGCTGACAGTATAGGGGGCTTGCGGTAGAATCACACGCAGGGTGCCGCCTCGCGAAGGTGGCGGAATAGGTAGACGCACTGGATTTAGGTTCCAGCGCCGCAAGGCATGGGGGTTCGAGTCCCTTCCTTCGCACCAAGGGTCAGAGAACGGGAATGCAGACGAACATCGAAACGTTGAGCAAGCTGGAACGGCGGCTGGACATGGCGGTCCCGGCCGAGGAGATCGATCGCGAGGTCGAGCAGCGGCTGCGCAAGCTGTCGCGCACCATCCGCATGGACGGGTTTCGACCGGGCAAGGTTCCCCTGAGGATCGTGGCCCAGCAGTACGGGCCGCAGGTGCGCTCCGAGGTGATCGGCGACGCCGTGCAAAGGGCCTTCACGGATGTCGTCAAGGAGCAGAACCTCAAGGTCGCGGGGTACCCGCGCATCGAGCGCAAGGAGGGCGGCGACGCCAAGCAGCTCGCATTCAGCGCGACCTTCGAGATCTACCCCGAGATCAGGCTCGGCGACCTCTCCGCGGTGAAGATCCGGCGACCCGTGCACCCGGTCGACGATGCCGACGTGGAGCGCACCATGGAGATCCTGCGGAAGCAGCGCGTCACCTGGGACGGAATCGCGAGGGCGTCCCACGCCGGAGATCGCGTCACGGTGGACTTCATCGGCCGCATCGACGGCAACGAATTCCCCGGAAGCAAGGGCTCAGGAGTGGCCGTGATCCTGGGCGAGGGCCGCATGCTGGCCGACTTCGAAGCGGGGCTCACCGGCGTCCAGGCGGGTGAGCAGAAGATCTTTCCGGTCAATTTCCCCGCGGACTACGCGGGCAAGGAAGTGGCCGGCAAGACCGCGGCCTTCGAAGTCAGCGTGAGAAAGGTCGAGGAGCCCAGAGTGCCCGAGCTCGGGCCCGAGCTCGCCAAGTCGCTGGGCGTGGCCGAAGGCAACATCGACAAGATGCGCGAGGAAGTCCGCAGCAACGTGGAGCTCGAAGTGAAGAAACGCGTGGACGCCGACCTAAAACAGAAGGTCATGCAGGCTCTGCTCGACTCGACGACGCTGGAATTGCCGAAGTCCCTGGTCGAAATCGAGCTGCAGCGCATGGTGCAGCAGACCCGGGCGGAGCTCGAGGCGCGGGGCCTGAAGCTCGAGAAACTGCCTGTCGATCCGCAGGCGCTCGAGGAGCGGGCTCGCCGGCGCGTCGCTCTGGGCCTCGTTTTAGGCGAGCTGGTGAGGGAGCAATCCCTGGGCGCAAGGCCCGAGCAGGTGAGAGCGCTGGTCACCGAGCAAGCCCAGACTTATGAGCAGCCGTTCGAAGTGGTAAGATGGATTTATTCGGAGCCGCAGCGGTTGAGCGAATTCGAAGGCTTGGCGGTCGAGGCCAACGTGGTCAAGTGGGTCCTCGAGCGCGCCAAGGTGGAGGACCAGGCGATTAGCTTCGAAGCACTCATGGGTGCCGCAGCATGAGCAGCCTACTTTGGCAGGCGGGCGAGCCGCGAGGCCAGGACCCCCGTCAGGAGCCCCAGGACCTGGGGCTCATTCCCATGGTCATCGAGCAGAGCGGGCGCGGCGAGCGCGCCTACGACATCTACTCGCGCCTGCTCAAGGAGCGGGTGGTGTTCCTGGTAGGGCCGGTCAACGAGATCTCGGCCAACCTGATCGTCGCGCAGCTCCTGTTCCTCGAGTCGGAGAACCCCGACAAGGACATCTTCTTCTACATCAACTCCCCGGGTGGATCGGTGTCGGCCGGCCTTGCGATCTACGACACCATGCAGTTCGTCAAGCCCGACGTCTCCACGCTGTGCATCGGGCAGGCGGCCAGCATGGGCGCATTGCTGCTGGCCGCGGGCGACAAGGACAAGCGCTTCTGCCTGCCGAACTCGCGCGTGATGATCCACCAGCCGATGGGCGGCTTTCAGGGCCAGGCATCGGACGTCGAGATCCATGCCAAGGAAATCCTGTACCTGCGCCAGCGCCTGAACGAGATCATGGCGGAGCACACGGGGCAGAGCGTCGAGCGCATCTCGCGCGACACCGACCGTGACAATTTCCTGTCCGCGGACGAGGCGGTGAAGTACGGTCTGGTTGACAAGGTGCTCGCCTCGCGTGCCGAGACGGCTGCGGCGGCGGCCTGAGGCGGAGAAACACGATGAGCGAAAAGACCGGCGGCGAAAAGCTTCTCTACTGCTCCTTCTGCGGCAAGAGCCAGCACGAGGTGAGGAAGCTCATCGCCGGTCCCTCGGTGTTCATCTGCGACGAGTGCATCGAGCTTTGCAACGACATCATTCGCGAGGAAAGTGCGGCCGACAAGGGCGGCAAGCCCGCCAAGTCCGACTTGCCGACACCGCGCGAGATCTGCGGGATCCTGGACGAGTACGTGATCGGGCAGGAGCTCGCGAAGAAGATCCTCTCGGTGGCGGTGTACAACCACTACAAGCGGCTGAAGCACCTCTCGAAGAACGACGACGTCGAGCTGGCCAAGTCGAACATCCTGCTCGTCGGCCCGACCGGGTCGGGCAAGACGCTGCTCGCGCAGACCATGGCGCGCCTCCTCAACGTTCCCTTCGTGATCGCCGACGCGACGACGCTCACCGAGGCGGGCTACGTCGGCGAGGACGTCGAGAACATCATCCAGAAGCTGCTGCAGAACTGCGATTACGACGTCGACAAGGCCAAGCGCGGCATCGTCTACATCGACGAGATCGACAAGATCTCGCGCAAGTCGGACAACCCCTCGATCACGCGCGACGTGTCGGGGGAGGGCGTGCAGCAGGCGCTGCTCAAGCTGATCGAAGGCACGATTGCCTCGGTTCCGCCGCAGGGCGGGCGCAAGCACCCCAATCAGGATTTCGTGCAGGTCGACACGACCAATATCCTGTTCATCTGCGGCGGCGCGTTCGACGGCCTGGAGAAGATCATCCGCGGCCGCTCGGAGAAGAGCGGCATCGGCTTTGCCGCGGACGTGAGGAGCCTGAAGAGCGCCAAGGACATCAGCGAAGTGCTCAAGACCGTCGAGCCGGAAGACCTTATCAAGTATGGGCTTATTCCGGAGTTCGTCGGCCGGCTGCCGGTGGTCGCGACGCTGGAGGAACTCGACGAGAAAGCGCTGATCCAAATTCTTACCGAGCCGAAGAACGCGCTCATCAAGCAGTACCAGAAACTCTTCGGCATGGAGGGAGTGGACCTGGAGGTGCGGCCGCAGGCGCTGCAGGCGATCGCAAAGAGGGCCCTGGCGCGCAAGACAGGCGCGCGCGGTCTGCGCTCCATAATCGAGCAGGTGCTCCTGGACATCATGTTCGACCTGCCGACGATGGAAAATGTGAGCAAGGTGGTGGTCGACGAGAACACCATCGTGGGCGAAGGCAAGCCTCTACTCATCTACGCCGAGCCGCCGAAGGTGGCGGGCACGGCTTGAGCGGCCTGCCCCTGGCAGGGGGTAGCTTGAAGCGGGGCGTTCCGCCCCAACGTAGGCGCTGATCCACCTGTAGAGACCAGAGACCATGGCCAACGAGAACGTTTCCGCATCCAACCAGTATCCGCTGCTTCCGCTGCGGGACGTGGTCGTGTTCCCGCACATGGTCATCCCGCTCTTCGTCGGGCGACCCAAGTCGATCAAGGCGATGGAGATCGCCATGGAGGCCGGCAAGAGCATCCTGCTGGTCGCCCAGAAATCCGCTGCCAAGGACGAGCCGGCCGCCGAGGACCTGTACAAGATCGGCTGCATCTCGAACATCCTCCAGATGCTGAAGCTCCCCGACGGCACCGTGAAGGTGCTGGTCGAGGGCAGCCAGCGCGCCCGCATCCAGGGCATCGAGGACGTGCGCAGCCACTACGTCGCGGAGGCCGTCGCGGTTCCCGCGGACGCGGGAGACGTCACCGAAGTCGAGGCGATGCGGCGTGCGCTGATCGCGCAGTTCGACCAGTACGTGAAGCTGAACAAGAAGATCCCGCCCGAGATCCTCACCTCGCTCGCCGGGATAGAAGAGCCCGGGCGCCTCGCCGATACCATCGCGGCGCACCTGCCGCTCAAGCTCGAGCAGAAGCAGCAGGTCCTCGAGATGTTCGAGGTCAAGGCGCGGCTCGAGCACCTGCTTTCCCAGCTCGAGACCGAGATCGACATCCTCCAGGTCGAGAAGCACATCCGCGGCCGCGTGAAGCGGCAAATGGAGAAGAGCCAGCGCGAGTACTATCTCAACGAGCAGGTGAAGGCGATCCAGAAGGAGCTCGGCGAGGGCGAGGACGGCGCCGATCTCGAGGAGATGGAGAAGCGTGTCAAGGCCGCGCGCATGCCGAGGGAGGCCCGCAAGAAGGTCGACGCCGAGCTGAAGAAGCTGCGGCTGATGTCTCCCATGTCGGCCGAGGCGACCGTGGTGCGCAACTACGTCGAGACGCTGGTAAACCTCCCCTGGAGGAAGCGCAGCAAGATCTCGCGCGACATCGGCGCCGCGGAGAAGATCCTCGACGCCGACCACTACGGCCTGGAGAAGGTCAAGGAGCGCATCGTCGAGTACCTCGCGGTGCAGACCCGCGTCGACAAGGTCAAGGCGCCGATCCTGTGCCTGGTCGGCGCGCCCGGGGTCGGAAAGACCTCGCTCGGCCAGTCGATCGCGCGCGCGACCAACCGCAAGTTCGTGCGCATGTCGCTCGGCGGCGTGCGCGACGAGGCGGAGATCCGCGGCCACCGGCGCACCTACATCGGTTCCATGCCCGGCAAGATCCTGCAGAACATGAGCAAGGTGGGGGTGCGCAACCCGCTGTTCCTCCTCGACGAAGTCGACAAGATGGGCATGGACTTCCGAGGCGACCCCTCGTCGGCGCTGCTCGAGGTGCTCGACCCGGAGCAGAACCACACGTTTACCGACCATTACGTCGAGGTCGAGTACGACCTTTCCGAGGTGATGTTCGTGGCGACTGCGAACACGCTGAACATCCCGCCGGCGCTGCTCGACCGCATGGAGGTGATCCGCATCTCCGGCTACACCGAGGACGAGAAGGTCAACATCGCCTCGCGCTACCTGCTCCCCAAGCAGCTCAAGAACAACGGGCTGAAGAAGGAGGAGGTGTCGGTGTCGGAGTCGGCGATCCGCGACATCATCCGCTACTACACCCGCGAGGCCGGCGTGCGCAGCCTCGAGCGCGAGATCTCCAAGATCTGCCGCAAGGTGGTCAAGCAGCTGGTGAGCAAGGACAAGGAGAAGAAGGTCCTGGTCACTCCCAAGAACCTCGACAAGTACCTGGGCGTGCGCCGTTTTACCTACGGCATTGCGGAGAAGAAGAACCAGGTCGGGCAGGTGACCGGGCTCGCGTGGACCGAGGTCGGCGGCGAGCTGCTGACCGTGGAAGCGGCGCTCATGCCCGGAAAGGGCAAGATCCAGCGCACCGGCAAGCTGGGCGAGGTCATGCAGGAATCGGTCCAGGCGGCGCACACCGTGGTGCGCAGCCGCTCCGACAAGCTCGGCATCCCCGCCGAGGATTTCGAGAAGAAGGACATCCACGTCCACCTTCCCGAGGGCGCCACGCCCAAGGACGGTCCGAGCGCGGGCATCGCCATCACGACCGCGATCGTGTCGGCCTTGACGGGCATTCCCGTGCGCGCCGACCTGGCGATGACGGGCGAGATCACGCTGCGCGGCGAGGTCTTGGTGATCGGCGGGCTGAAGGAGAAGCTGCTCGCGGCTCACCGCGGTGGGATCAAGACCGTTCTCATCCCCGAGGAGAACGTCAAGGATCTCGTAGAAATCCCAGACAACATCAAGAATAAGTTGGAGATTATGCCGGTCAAGTGGGTCGATCAGGTGCTCGAGCTGGCGCTCGAGCGCCAGCCCGAGCCGCGCAAGCCCGCGTCGGACGCGCCGCCGATTCCGCCGGTCGCCGACGACAAGGCTTCATCGGTGGTGACTCACTAGCGTTGGTGCGGCGCGAAGCGATTCGCGCCGGCTGACAATTCCCCGAACAGGTGCGCGCCGGTTGCAAGACTGGTGCGCGTCTTGCTGTCTGAAAAATTTTCCTTTCGTGCCCTCGAACGGCTTGACACGGCGCTTTTGCAGTTGCTATATATTGCGCACCGAGCGCGCGACGTCGATGCGCTCTTGAAGAGTCGACCAGCAGAACAAGCCAAGCCCAGTTTCTTGATGTGCCGCCTCGCGTTTCGGGCGCGGCACCGGGGAGTGGTCTTCGCCGAGTCGGCGCTCGGACGATCCGGGAGGCATGCCGTGTCCGTCAAGATTCTGATTCGCCCATAACCAAATTCCAAGGGGAACCCCATGAACAAGCTCGAAATCATCGATCACATCGCCAAGTCCGCCGATATCTCCAAGGCCGCCGCGGGACGCTCGCTCGACGCTGCCGTCACTGCGATCAAGACAGCCATGAAGAAGGGCGGCATGGTGACTCTGGTCGGGTTCGGGACGTTCTACGTGGGGCGCCGCGCGGCGCGCACCGGGCGCAACCCGCAGACGGGCGTGGAGATCAGCATCAAGGCGGCGAGGGTTCCGAAATTCCGTCCTGGAAAAGCCCTGAAGGATGCAGTAAACTAGCGGCCCTTCCGGAGTCGGCGCGCCAAAGCGCGCCGGGCGGTTTTCCGAGAGGGGTGCTTAGCTCAGCTGGTAGAGCGTCGCCCTTACAAGGCGAATGTCGGCGGTTCGATCCCGTCAGCACCCACCAAGCGTTATTGAGCCGGTTTCCGAAAGGCCGGTTGCGTCTGCGCGACCAGATGATGAAACGCGGAGCGGTAGTTCAGTTGGTTAGAATACCGGCCTGTCACGCCGGGGGTCGCGGGTTCGAGTCCCGTCCGCTCCGCCACATTCCATGTTCGATCTAGTCCACAAAAACAAGCGCCTGATGCAGATCGTGCTGGCGGTGGTGGCGCTGCCGTTCGCATTCTGGGGGATCGACTCCTACCAGCGGGTGATGGGCCGCGCCGGCGAAGTCGCCGAGGTCGGCGGGCAGAAGATCGGGGAGGAGGAGTTTTCCGAGGCGCTGCGCCAGCAGCAGGACCGCCTGCGCGGCATGCTGGGCCGGAACTTCGACGCCTCGCTGCTGGACTCGCCTGCGATGCGGCGCGAAGTGCTCGAGGGAATGATCTCTCAGCGGCTGCTGATGATGCACGCGGCGCGCAACTACCTGACCGTGTCCAACGAGACCCTGGTCGAGACCACGATGTCCATACCGGCGTTCCAGGTGGACGGGAAGTTCTCCAGGGAGCGCTACGACATCGCGTTGCAGAACGAGCGCATGAGCCCGGAAGCGTTCGACGCCGCCCTGCGCCGCGACCTGATGGTGCAGCAGCTGTCCGGCGCGCTGTCCGATTCGGGCTTCGTGTCCAAGGCTGCCGCCGGCCAGTTTGCAGCGCTGCGCGCGCAGCAACGCGAGGTCTCCGAGCACCGCGTCCAGGCCGACGCGAAGCGGGTGCAGATTCCGGCCGACTCGATCCGCGCGTTCTACGACAGCAACCCGGCGCGCTTCCAGGTGCCGGAGGAAGTCCAGGTCGAGTACGTCTTGCTCAGCGCCGACGCGCTCATGGCCTCCGAGCAGGTCGACCCCGCCGAGGCCACCAAGGCCTACGAGGCCAACCTGTCCAGGTACGGCGAGCCAGAGCAGCGGCGCGCAAGCCACATTCTGATCTCGGTGAAAAGCGGCGCGAGCGAAGTGGAGAAACGCAAGGCGCGCGAGCGCGCCGAGGGCGTCCTCGCGAAGGTGCGTGCCACGCCGGGAAGCTTCGCGGAGCTCGCGAAGAAAGAGTCCGGCGACCCCGGTTCGGCGGCGCAGGGCGGAGATCTGGGGTTTTTTTCCAGAGGCATGATGGTGCGCCCCTTCGAAGATGCCGCGTTCCGCCTGAAGCCTGGGCAGATCAGCGACGTGGTCGAGACGGATTTCGGCTTTCACATCATCAAGATCACGGGTGTCAAGCCGGGCAAGATGAAGACCCTGGACCAGGTGCGCCCCGAGCTCGAGCGGGAACTGAAGAAGCAGCAGGCGGGGAGGCGTTTCGCCGAGGCCGCAGAGGCCTTCAGCAACCTCGTCTACGAGCAGTCGGACTCCCTCAAGCCCGCCGCCGACAGGTTCAAGCTCACCGTCCAGCGTGCGCAGGGCGTCACCCGCCAGGGGTCGGGCGTTGCCGCGCTCAACAACCCGCGACTGCTCGCGGCGCTGTTCTCGGACGATGCGATCAAGAACCGCCGGAACACCGAGGCGGTGGAGACCAGCCCGGGCAATCTGGTCTCGGCGCGCGTGCTCGCCCACAAGGCCGCGAGCCTGCGGTCGTTCGAGGACGTGAAGGATTCCATCGCGAGGCAGCTCGCCCAGCAGGAAGCGCTGGCGGGAGCGCGAAAGCAGGGCGCGGAGCTGCTGGCCGAGCTGAAGAAGGGCGACGCGTCCAAGACGAGCTTCGACGCGGCGAAGCTCGTCAGCCGCGACGATCCGAAGGGCCTGCCGGCCGCGGCCGTCTCGCAGATCTTCTCGGTCGACGCGAGCAAGCCGCCCGCGTACGCGGGCGCGGAAGCCGGCGACGGCTACTCCATCTACCGCGTGTCCCAGGTGATCGACATCATGCCCGACGAGGCGCGCCAGAAGGCCGTGCAGAGCGAGCTGGGACGGGCGAGCGGCGCCCAGGAGTTCAAGTCCTTCCTTGACGGACTGCGAGCCGACGCAAAGGTCGATATCAACCGCGAGTCGCTCGAGCGCAAGGTGCAGTAGCCGTTACCCGGGCGGCGCGCCAGCGTCCGCCCCGATGCCTCCCACCACGGTGCTGAAGCCGGAGTCGGCGTGGATCACTTCGCCGGTCACCGACGCGGCGAGATCCGAGAGCAGGAAAGCCGCGACGTTGCCGATTTCCTCGGTGGTGACGTTGCGGCGCAGGGGTGCGTTCTCCTCGACGTACTTGAGGATCTTGCCGAAGCCCGAGATGCCGCTCGCGGCGAGCGTCTTAATCGGACCGGCCGAGACGGCGTTGACGCGGATGCCCCTAGGGCCGAGGCTGGTCGCGAGGTAGCGCACGCTCGCCTCGAGGCTCGCCTTGGCGAGGCCCATGGTGTTGTAGTTCGGGACCACGCGCTCCGCGCCGAGATAGCTCAGCGTGACAAGCGCGGATTTTCGCCCTTGCATCATCGGCAGCGCGGCCTTGGCGAGCGCAGCGAAGCTGTAGGCGCTGACGTCGTGGGCGATGCGGAACGCTTCGCGCGACAAGCCCTCGAGGAAGTCGCCCGCGATCGCCTCGCGCGGCGCAAAGGCGATCGCGTGCACCATGCCTTCCAGGCCTTCCCAGGTCTTCGTCAGGCCCGCGAACAGCGCCGCGATCTCTGCGTCGTTCGCCACGTCGCAGGGGAACGAGAGCTTGCTGCCGAACTCTCCGGCCATCTCGGTGACGCGCTCCTTGAAGCGGTCGTTCTGGTAGGTGAACGCGAGCTCGGCGCCCTCGCGCCGCGCTGCCTTGGCGATGCCGTAGGCGATCGAGCGATTGGAGAGCAGGCCGGTGACGAGGATGCGCTTGCCGGCGAGAAAACCCATGAGATTTCCCCCGAAAATGTTGGGCCGATTATACTTGGCCGCAATGCGCGGCGCTCTCCATACGGCGATCCTGCTCGCTTGCGGTCTCGCCGGGTGCGGGCGGGTGTGGAACGACCCGTATCCCGCCGAGGACCGCGGAAAGAACATCCTCTACTCCTTCTTCATCGAGCGGCCGAGGCACTTCGACCCGGCGCAGTCTTATACCTCGGACGAATTCGACGTCATCCAGCAGATTTACGAGCCGCCTTTCCAGTACCACTACCTGAAGCGCCCCTACCAGCTGATCCCCGCGACCGCGACCGAGGTTCCGCACCCGAAGTACTACGACGAGCGCGGGCGCGAGCTGCCCGCGGACGCCGACGCGGGGCGAATCGCGTACAGCGAGTACGACATCCCTATCCGGCCGGGGATCCTCTATCAGCCGCATCCGGCCTTCGCGAAGGACGAAAAAGGCGAGCCGGCGTATCTCTCGCTGCCCGAGGGCGAGATCCGCACCAAGTACAAGCTCTCGGATTTCCCGAAGACCGGCACGCGCGAGCTGGTGGCGGACGACTACGTCTACGAGATCAAGCGGCTCGCCCACCCGCAGCTCGTCTCACCGATCTACTCGCACATGACCGACTACATCGTCGGGCTGAAGGAGGTGGGCGATCGGCTCAAGCGCGACAACGACACGCTCGTGGCCGAGCAGCAGAAGCGCTACGGGGCTTCCGACCCCGGCCGTCCGTGGATCGATCTGCGCTCGTACGAGCTCTCCGGTGTGAAGGCCGTGGACCGCTACACCTACCGGGTTCGCATCAAGGGCAAGTATCCCCAGTTCGTGTACTGGCTCGCGATGCCGTTCTTCGCCCCTGTGCCCTGGGAGGCGGACCGCTTCTACTCGCAGCGCGGCATGAACGACGGGCGCAACCTCACGCTCGACTCCTATCCGGTCGGCACGGGCGCCTACATGATCTCGCAGTACGACCCGAACTTCCGCATGACGCTCGACGCGAATCCGAATTTCCACGGAGAGACCTATCCGGCGGAGGGTGCGCCGGGCGACGCCGCTGCAGGACTGCTCGCCGACGCGGGCAAGCGGATGCCTTTCACCGACCGCATCGTCTTCACGCGGGAAAAGGAGAGCATTCCGCTGTGGAACAAGTTCCTCCAGGGCTACTACGACAACGCCGGCATCGCGTCGGACAATTTCGACCAGGCGGTGCGGGCGGGCGTCGGCGGGGAGGCCGTGGTGACTCCCGAGATGGCCGAGCGCGGAATAAGCCTGGTGACGGCGGTCGAGCCGACCACGTTCTATCTCGCCTTCAATTTCAAGGACGCGGTCGTCGGCGGCGGCAAGGGCGACGAGCACGCGCGAGCGCGCGCGCGAAAGCTGCGGCAGGCGGTGTCGATCGCGATCGACTGGGAGGAATTCATCTCGATCTTCGCCAACGGCCGCGGCGTGCCCGGGATGGGCCCGCTGCCCCCGGGAATCTTCGGCTACCGCGAAGAAGCCGGCGGCTACAACCCGGTCGTCTACGACTGGATCGGGGGCCGGTCGGTTCGCAAGCCGATCCAAGCTGCACGCAAGCTCCTCGTCGAAGCTGGATACCCCGACGGCAGGGACGCGAGAACGGGCCAACCGCTCGTTCTCTATCTCGATACCACTGCCCGCGGGGCCGAGGACGCGGCGCAGCTCGCGTGGTACCGCAGGCAGTTCGCCAAGATCGACGTGCAGCTCGAGATCCGCTCGACCGACTGGAACCGCTTCCAGGAGAAGATCCGCCTCGGCAACACGCAGATGTTCTTCCTCGGCTGGCACGCCGACTATCCCGACCCCGAGAACTTCATGTTCCTGCTGTATGGGCCGAACGCCACGCAGGACGGCGAGAACAAGGCGCGCTACGAGAACCCCGAGTTCGACCGGCTGTACGTGCAGATGAAGAACATGGACAGCGGCCCGCGGCGTCAGGCGATCATCGACCAGATGGTGAAGATCGCGCGCGAGGATGCGCCCTGGGCGTGGGGCCTCCACCCGAAGGTCTACTCGCTCAGGAACGTCTGGGTCCGGCCCGGCAAGCCGAACGTGATCACGCGCAACACGCTCAAGTACATCCGCATCAACCCGGAGCTGCGCGATCGCAAGCGCGAGGAATGGAACCGCCCGGTAGTATGGCCGCTCGGCATGATCCTCGCCGTGCTGCTGCTCGCAAGCGCGCCGGCTTATCTCAGCTACCGCCGGCGCGAGCGCATGGCGGCGAAGCCCGCGGGGGCGCCTGCGTGATCGCCTACATCGTCCGCAGGATTCTCTACGTCGTCCCGATCCTGATCCTGGTGAACCTGCTCACGTTCTGGCTGTTCTTCGCGGTGAACACGCCCGACGACATGGCGAGGCTCCAGCTCGGCGTGCGCCGCGTCACGCAGGAGGCGGTCGACAAATGGAAGGCCGAGCACGGCTACGACAAGCCGATGCTCTACAACGGCGCCGCGCAAGGGTTCGGCCGGGTCACCGACACGATCTTCTACGAGAAATCGGTGCGCCTCTTCGTCTTCGATTTCGGCAATGCCGACGACGGCCGCTCCATCCGCAACGCGATCCTGACGCGCATGTGGCCCAGCCTCGCCGTGCAGTTGCCGGTATTCCTGGTCGGTCTCGCCGTCTACATCAGCTTCGCGCTGCTCATGGCGTTCTTTCGCGCGACCTACGTCGATTTCTGGGGCGTGATCCTGTGCGTGGCGATGATGTCGATCTCGACGCTGTTCTACATCATCGGCGGGCAGTACGTCTTCTCGAAAGTCTGGAACCTGGTGCCGATCTCGGGCTATTCGCCGGGGCTGGACGCCTTCAAGTTCCTGGCGCTGCCGGTGGCGATCGGGACCTTTGCCGGGATCGGTTCCGGCGCCCGCTGGTACCGCACGATCTTCCTCGAGGAGATGGGCAAAGACTATGTGCGAACCGCCCGCGCGAAGGGCCTGTCGGAGGCGACTGTGATGTTCCGGCACGTCCTGCACAACGGCATGATCCCGATTCTCACCGGCGCGGTCGTGGTGATACCGACGCTTTTCATGGGCGCCCTGATCATGGAGTCCTTCTTCGGGATCCCTGGCCTGGGAAGCTACACCATCGACGCGATCCAGGCGCAGGACTTCTCGATCGTGCGCTCGATGGTGTTCCTCGGCTCGGTACTCTACATCCTAGGCCTGCTGCTCACGGACATCTCCTACACGCTCGTCGACCCGCGGGTGAGGCTCGAATGAGAGGCGGCCCGTGCCGGTAGTCCTCTGGACCGACGCTCTCGTGTTCGCGCTCTTCGCCGCGATCGGCGCCTATTTCGTCCACGTCCGCCGCCAGCCCCATCTTCGCGCGCCCTGGCGGCGCGTCACCCAAAGCGCCCCCGGGATGTCCGCGCTGGTCGTTGTCGCGGCGTTCGTGGCCGTCGGGCTGCTCGATTCGCTTCACTATCGGCCGGCGCTGGAGCGCAAGCCCGGGCAGGAAGCGGCCTACTCGACCGAGGTGCTCTCGGTCTTCGATGCGGTCGCGGGCCCGCTGCGCGCGCACCGGGAGAGGACCTACTCGGCGCCCTTCGCCACCCGCACCTTCGCGCGCGAGACGCTGGAAGTGCCCGGCCCCGACGGCACGCTGCGCCAGGTCCGGGAATTCCCCAGGCTCGCCTTCGGAGGCGCCCACCTGAAGGACGAAGCCGAGCGCGGACGCGACGTCCTCCTCGGGGTGCTCGAGGGGCTGGGGTTCGCGCTTCTCCTGTGGTGCGTCTTCGCCGCGGCGGTCTGGCGCGGAGTCGCCCGCCGGGCGACACCGGTGCCTTGGCGTGCGATCCTGATCACCGCCGGCGTCCTGCTCGCCCTGGCGGGGCCGGCGGTGAGCCTGTGCGCCGACTACCACATCTTCGGCACGGACAAGGTCGGGCGCGACGTGTTTTACCTCGCGCTGAAGAGCATACGCACCGGGCTCGTCATCGGCACGCTCACCACGCTGGTGGTGCTGCCATTCGCCGTCGCGCTCGGCATCATGGCCGGGTATTTCCGAGGCCTGATCGACGATCTGATCCAGCTTGTCTACACGACGATCAATTCGATCCCGGCGGTCCTGCTGATCGCGGCCGCCGTCCTGATAGCGCAGGTCGCCCTCGACCGACATCCGGACCTGGCGCCGACCGCGGTGCAGCGCGCGGATCTGCGGCTGCTCGTCCTGTGCGCGATTCTCGGCTTGACCGGCTGGATCGGCCTCGCGCGCCTGCTGCGAGGCGAGGCGCTCAAGCTCCGCGAGCTCGAGTACATCCAGGCCGCTCATGCCTTCGGCGTGCGCAACGCCCGCGTCATCGCCCGCCACATCCTTCCCAACGTCATGCATATCGTGCTGATCTCGCTGGTCATGGATTTCTCCGGGCTCGTGCTGGCGGAGGCGGTGCTCTCCTACATCGGCGTCGGCGTCGATCCGTCGATGATCAGCTTCGGCACCATGATCAACCAGGCTCGGCTGGAGATGTCGCGCGAGCCGGTGGTGTGGTGGTCGCTCGCCGCGGCTTTCGTCTTCATGTTCGTGCTTGTGCTCGAGGCTAACCTGTTCGCCGACGCCGTGCGCGATGCTTTTGATCCGCGCGTGCGCGTCGGGGCCGCGGCGACTGCATGAGCGACTCCCTGCTTCGGGTTGCGAACCTGAGAACCGTGCTCGACGCGCCGGGGGGCGCGGTGCGTGCCGTCGACGGCGTCGACTTCGAGATTCGGCGCGGCGAGACCTTCGCTATCGTCGGCGAGTCAGGCTGCGGCAAGACCATGACGGCGTTGTCGCTGATGCGACTCTTGCCGGATACGGGCCGTATCGCCTCGGGCTCGGTCGAGCTTTCCGGGAGCGATGTGCTCGCGCTCCCCGAAGCGGCGATGCGAGCGGTGCGCGGCCGGCGCATGGCGATGATCTTCCAGGAGCCGGCGACGAGCCTGAACCCGGTGCTGACCATCGGCACGCAGGTCCGCGAGGTGCTCGAGCGCCACACCGAGCTGCGCGGGGCGCAGATCGACGAGCGCGTGCGTTCGCTGCTCGACTCGGTAGGCGTCCCCGACGCGGAGCGGCGCGCCGAGGAGTATCCGTTCCAGCTCTCAGGAGGCCTGAAGCAGCGGGCGATGATCGCGATGGCGCTCGCCGCCGGCCCCGATCTGCTGATCGCCGACGAGCCGACCACCGCGCTCGACGTCACCATCCAGGCGCAGGTGCTCGAGCTGCTGCGCGAGCTCCAGAAGAAGAACGGCATGGCGATCCTGCTGATCACCCACGACCTGGGGATCGTCGCGCAGATGGCCCACCACGTCGCGGTGATGTACGCCGGCCAGATGGTCGAGATCGCGGAAGCGCAGAGCTTCTTCAAAGCGCCCCAGCATCCGTATTCGCGCAAGCTGTTCGAGGCGCTGCCGGGGTCGGGCAAGCGCGGCGCGGACCTCGCCGTGATCAAGGGCCAGGTGCCCGCGCTCACCGTCGAGTTCCGCCGCTGCCGCTTCACCGAGCGCTGCGATTTCGCCTTCGATCGCTGCTCCGCCGAGGCTCCGGGCTGGACGAAGATCGCGCAAGAGCACGAGGTCCGCTGTTTCCTTAGGGAGCGCGAGAAGGCGGGAGCGGCGCTGTCGGGGCAGGCGAGCCGGGACGGCGCGCCGGCGGAAGCGGCACAGCCCGGGCCGCTTCTCTCGGTACGAGACTTGAAAGTGCATTTTCCGATTCGCAAGGGCCTGCTCAAGCGCACGGTGGGGTACGTCAAGGCGGTCGACGGCGTGTCGCTCGAGGTCGGCTCGGGGCGCACCCTCGGCCTCGTCGGGGAATCGGGTTGCGGCAAGACTACGGTCGGCAAGGCGATCCTGCAGCTCATCCGGCCCGAGGGGAGCGTGGAGTTTGCCGGGGTCGAGCTGACGCGGCTGCGCGGCGCGGAGCTGCGCGCGCGCCGGCGCGACTTCCAGATCATCTTCCAGGACCCCTACGCGTCGCTCAACCCGCGCATGCGCGTGGCCGACATCCTCGCCGAGGGCATGGCGTCGCTGGGGGTCGAGCCGGACGCCGCCGCTCGGGCGAAGCGCGTCGCCGGGATCCTCGACCAGGTGGGCCTTGCGCGCGACTCCGTCGAGCGCTACCCGCACGAGTTCTCCGGCGGCCAGCGCCAGCGCATCGCGATCGCGCGGGCGCTCGCGGTGCGGCCGAAGCTCATCGTCTGTGACGAGCCGACAAGCGCGCTCGACGTGTCGGTACAGGCGCAGATCCTGAATCTCCTGAAGGGGCTGCAGCGCGACCTGGGGCTCTCCTACCTGTTCATCACCCACAACATCGCGGTGGTCGAGCACCTCGCGCATGAAGTGGCGGTGATGTATCTGGGCCGCATCGTCGAGCGCGGCACCACCGACGAAGTGCTGCGCTCGCCCAAGCACCCGTACACGCAGGCGCTGCTCGCTGCGGTGCCGAAGATCGAGGTGGGCGGGACGCGCGAGGTGATACGCCTGGAGGGCGAGTTGCCGTCGCCGGTGAACCCGCCAGCGGGCTGCCACTTCAACCCGCGCTGCCCGAAGGTGATGCCGGAGTGCCGGGAGAGGTACCCGGAGAATTTCAGCCTGTCGGCGACGCGCGGTGTCGCCTGCTGGCTGTACAAGAAGTAGCGGTCACCAAATCCCGGGAAAGAGCGCAGGCACCTTGGCCCGGTAATCCCGGTAGGCCTCGGCGAAGCGGCCGGTGAGAAACCGCTCCTCCTGTCGCAGCTTGAGCACGAAGCCGCAGGTCACCAGCAACAGCCCGAGCAATGCGGGCGGCGTCACATCGCTGACCGCCGCAGTCCCGACGAAAGCGAGGAGGATGCCGGTGTAGATCGGGTGCCGCGTAATCGCATACGGCCCCGAGCGGACCAGCCGGTGGTCCTGCTTCAGCGTTACCGCCGCGCTCCAGTCCTTGCCCAGATGAATCCGCGCCCACCAGGTGAATGCCAGTCCGAGGATCGCCAGGGCCACACCGGTCCAGGGAATCCAAGCCGTCGCAGGAAAGAGGGGATGCAGCAGGGGCACGCGAGCATCGGACTTGGCGAAGACCAGTATGGCGCCCGCCCAGATGAAGAGGCTCTGGAGGAGGCGCTCGCGGTCCGATTGCCTGACCGCGACCGCGCTGCTCCAGCGTGCGGCAACGATCCAGCTCGCCAGCCAGACGCCCCAGATCGTCCAGAGCACCGGGGCGGGAGAGCCCATGGCGGGTTAGTCCCGAACCTCCCACTGCGGGTTCCAGGCGACCTCCCACAAGTGCCTGTCGGGGTCCTGGAAGTAGCCCGAATAGCCACCCCAGAAGGCGTCGTGAGCCGGCTTGACGATCGTCGCGCCTGCGTCCTTCGCCTGCGCCATCACCGCGTCGACCTCCTTCTTCGACGACACGTTGTGCCCGATCGACAGCTCCGTGGGGCTCGCGGGAGAGACCGGCAGTCCGGAATCGTGGGAGAGGCTCTTGCGCGGCCAGAGCGCGAGCTTAAGCCCGGACTGAAGATCGAAAAAAGCGACGGCGCCATGCTCGTACTGCGCCCCGACGATCCCTTCGGTCTTCAGGCCGAGGCCGTCGCGATAGAAGCGCAGCGCTCGCTCGAGGTCGTCGACCCCGAGCGTGAGGAGGGTGATGCGGGGCCTCATCCGGGGCAGTGCAGCGACGTCAAAAGTACTTGACCAGCATATACACGATCAGCAGTATGCACAGCGCGATTCCCGGGAGCACGATCCGCGAGACGCGCCTGACCCTCGCAATGGCCTGGCGCTGGAGCTCCAGCGACTGCTCCACCTGATTTCGCGAGCGCTCGATCTGCTCGCGGGCGATGGTCAGGTGTTCTTCCTGGCGCTGTAGCGAAAGTCGCTGGTTGTCGCGAATCTCGGTCAGCAAGTTGCGGATTTCGGGGGAGTCGCTCATGGGAGGATTGATTCGCCGCCGTTAGGGATAGACCCTGATGGACACCGCCTCAGCGTGCGCCGGGCACGCGCCGTGTCTTCAGAAACTCTTCCAGCGTCTCGCCGCGGAACCCCGCGACCATCTCGGGGTTCGACACGCCCCGCACCCGCGCGAGCTTTTCCAGACAGAAGAAGCTCGCGCCGTAGCGCATGAGCGCCGCCCAGTCGAGCTCGCCCACCATGCGGCGCTCTTCGGCGGTGAGGCCCGCTTTCTCGAACGCCGCTTCGGGGTTGTCCTTGAACGCGGCGCGCTTCTCCGGAACGGTGAAGCCGTGGAGGAAGCGGTTCAAGCGCAGCGCCTTGGCGCTCGTCTTCAGGTCGAAGACGTACGTGCCCTCGAGCTTCTCGACGCCTTTGAGCTGCGCGTTCATGCGGCGCGCCGTTGCACGCGCTTGCCGTTCTTCGCTTTTTCGCCCGGCTCCTCGAACACCGCCACCGCCATGGCGGTGGTCATCGGCAGGTAGTAGCTCTGGTGCACCTTCTTCACGCGCGGCGAGAGCGCCCCGCGCATCGCGAGCCACATGATCTCTTCCGCGCCTTCGGTGCCGCCGAGCTTGATGTAGTCGGCGTGGCGCATCGCGGTGAGCTTCTTCGGGTTGTCGGCGATCAGGTCGAGGAATTTCCGGTCCCATTTCTCGTTGTTGAAGCCGCCGCGCTCGCCGTTCATCTGGTGCGACAGTCCGCCGGTGCCGACGATGAGCACCTCGAGGTCCTCGGGGTACGAGAGCACGGCGCGGCGCACCGCCTGGCCGAGCTTCCAGCAGCGCAGGGGCGTGGGGATCGGGTGCTGCAGCACGTTGACCTCGATCGGCACGATCTTCCCGGGCCAGTCGGGCGCCGGTGGCCAGAACATGGTGAGCGGCGAGTGCACGCCGTGGTCGATCGGCAGGTCCTGGAATACGGAGATGTCGAACTCGTCGTTCACCAGGCAGTCGGCCATGTGGCGCGCGAGGCCCGAATGGCCCTTGAGCGGCGGCACCTTGCGCGGTCCCAGACCCTCGTCGGCGATCGGGAACTCGTCGGCGACGCCCAGCGCGAAGGTCGGGTAGTGGTCGAAGAAGAAGGTGCTGGCGTGGTCGTTGTAGAAGAACACGAGCACATCCGGGTTCTTCTCGGCCAGCCAGGCCTTGACCGGCTCGTAAGCTTTGAACAGCGGTATCCAGTCCGGGTCGTTCTGCTTGCCGCGGTCGTACGCGCCGGCGATGGTGGGAACGTGGGAAGTGCCGATGCCGCCGACGATATGGGCCATGATTAGACTTATTCTAACGCGCGACCGTCCCTAGCGCTTGGCAGTCCCGAGCGCGACGATGGCGCCGATCACCACCAGCGCCCCGGCGATCTGCCGCGGCTCGAGGCTCTGGCCCAGGATCGCCCAGCCCAGGGCGAGCACGGCGATCGGCTCGAAGTTGAGCGCCGCGATGTCGGTCGCTGCGCCCAGTCGCGGCTGGAGCATGAAGAGGGCCGTGATTGCCGTGCCGTAGAACACCGTGAGCAGCGCGAGCCCGGTCCAGCCCGGGGCGTCTGCGGGAAGCGCGAGCAGACCGGCGGGAGCGCCGACCGCCAACACCAGCACCGCTACCACCGTGTTGATCACGCCACTGCGCACCCGCCCGTCCACGCCGTGCAGCCAGCGCGCGCTGACGAACAGCACGACGGCAAAGCACAGCGACGCCGCCATCGAGAAGCTCGCCCCGGCGCCGATCTCGCTCCAGCGCGAAGCGAGTTTCTCGCTGCCACCGACGACGTCGAGCGCCAGCGCCAGGCCGAGGAGCGCGACGGGCATCGCGACCAGCGCGCGCGTCGACAGCTTTTCCATGCCGGCCGCGGCCGACATCAGCGCGTAGATCAGCGGATAGGTGTTGAACGCGAGCAGCGCGAGCGCCGCGGGGATGCGCGCGACCGCGGAGTACAAGCAGTAGCTCTGCACCGCGAGAATCGCGCCGAGCGTCACGGTGCGCGCGAGCGACTCCCGGGACATGCGCAAGGGGACGCGCAGCGCGACCAGGGCCGCGGTAAGCGCGAGCGCGGTGCCGGCGGCGCGGAACGCGACCGCGCTGGCGACGCTCGCGCCGTGGTCGAAGGCGACGCGCGCGGCGATGTGATTGCTGCCGAAGGTCGCCGCGATCAGGAGCAGGATCGCG
>Ga0137410_10000304_pt1 | contig 34658 bp, 30 predicted proteins | sample CZODoug1_16funga_FD_108878 | JGI IMG/M metagenome (GOLD analysis project Ga0137410, IMG submission 108878) | Vadose zone soil fungal communities from Angelo Coast Range Reserve, California, USA - CZODoug1_16fungal (Illumina Assembly) | ecosystem: Environmental > Terrestrial > Soil > Vadose zone... | reverse complement strand
CCCGTCGAGATCGTCAGCGCCATCAGCGTGAGGTTGTTGAGGCTGTAGCCGAGCAGGTACATCGCGCCGAACGTGCCGACCAGCGAGAGGGGCACGGCGACGCTGGGGATGATCGTCGCCGCCACGTTGCGCAGGAAGAGGAAGATCACCAGGACGACCAGTCCGACGGTCAGCATCAGCTCGAACTGCACGTCCTCGACCGACGCGCGGATCGTGATCGTGCGGTCGGTCAGGATTTCGACGTGCACGGCCGAGGGCAGCGAGCTGCGCAGCTGGGGGAGCAGCTTCTTTACACGGTCGACGACCTCGATGATGTTCGCGCCGGGCTGGCGCTGGATGTTGACGATGACCGCGGGCGTCAGGTTCATCCACGCCGCCTGCTTCACGTTCTCGGCGCTGTCGATGACCCCGGCCACGTCCGACAGCAGCACGGGGGCGCCGTTCCGGTACGCGATCACGAGGGGCTTGTACTGGTCGCTGGAGAGCAGCTGGTCGTTGGCGCCGATCGTGTAGGCCTGGCTCTTCCCGTCGAAGTTGCCCTTGGCCTGGTTGACGTTCGCCTGCGACACCGACGCGCGAAGGTCCTCCAGGGTGAGTCCATAGGAGGATAAGGCGGTCGGGTTCGCCTGGATGCGCACCGCCGGCTTCTGCCCGCCGCTGATGCTGACGAGGCCGACGCCGGGCAGCTGCGAGATCTTCTGGGCGAAGCGGGTGTCCGCCAGGTCCTCGACCCTCGACAGCGCGAGCGTCTTCGAGCTCAAGGCCAGGGTGAGGATGGGCGAGTCCGCGGGGTTCGTCTTGCTGTAGACCGGCGGGTTGGGGAGGTCCTTGGGGAGAAAGGTTCCCGCGGCGTTGATCGCCGCCTGCACCTGCTGCTCGGCCACGTCGATGTTCAGCTCCAGGGAGAACTGCAGCGTGATCACCGAGCTCCCTTCCGAGCTGGTCGACGTCATCTGCTTCAGCCCGGGCACCTGGCCGAACTGCCGTTCCAGGGGCGCCGTGACCGAGGAGGCCATGACGTCCGGGCTCGCGCCGGGGTAGAACGTCAGCACCTGGATCGTCGGGTAGTCGACCTGGGGAAGCGCGGAGACGGGCAGCTGTTTATAGGCGACGGCGCCCGCCAGGACGATCGCCGCCATCAGGAGCGACGTCGCCACCGGCCGGAGGATGAACGGGCGGGAGAGGTTCACGGGTGCACCTTCTTCCCGGCGGGCTTCCCTTCGGGGACGGACACGCGCGCCCCGGGTTGCAGCTTGTCGACGCCGTCCGTCACGACGGTCTCCTCCGCCCCCAGACCGCTCTCGACGATCGTGTCGTCGCCTTCCGTCGGTCCCGTGACGATGGCCTGGATGGCAACCGTCTTCTCCATCTGGGTCGCGTCGGTCTTGGACGGGGTCTCCTTGACGACGTAGACGTAGGTCGACGACTGCAGGCCGCGCTGGACGGCGGTCGTGGGGATGAGCACGACGCCCTTCCGTTCGTCGATGAGCAGCCGGGCGTTGACGAACTGGTTGGGGAAGAGCCTCGTGTCGGTGTTGGGGAAGCCGGCCTTCAGGCGGATGGTGCCCGTACCGGGGTCGATCTGGTTGTCGACGGCGAGCAGGGTGCCCTCGGCGATCCGGTTGCGGATCTCGCGGTCGTAGGCTTCGACCACCAGCGTTTTCCCCGCGGATTGCTTTTCCAGCACGGCCGGGAGCTGGTCGGACGGGAGGCTGAAGACGACGGCGATCGGCTGGATCTGGGTGATGACGGCCAGGCCGCCGGCGTCGCTCGCATGGACCATATTGCCCTGATCCACCAGGCGGAGGCCGATTCGCCCGCTGAGCGGGGAAGTGATGCGGCTGTACGTGAGCTGGAGGCGGGCCAGGTCGGCCTGCGCCTGGTCGCTTTTGACGATGCCCTCGTACTGGGCGACGAGGGCGGCCTGGGTGGCGAGCTGCTGGGCGGAGATGGCGTCCTTCGCGATCTGGTCCCGCTCAAGGTCGATCTTCGAGTTCTTCAGGAGCGCCTGGTCGCGGATGAGCTGGCCCTCGACCTGTTCCAGCTGGGCCTGGAAGGGGCGCGGATCGATCTCGGCCAGGAGATCGCCCTCCTTGACGAGCTGGCCCTCGGTGAACGCGACTTTGATGAGCTGCCCGTCCACGCGGCTGCGGATCGTGACGGTGTTGAGCGCCGTCACCGAGCCCAGGCCCGTGAAAAAGAGCTTCATGTCCCCGCTGCGCGACCGGGCGATCAGGACGGGAACCGCGCGGGAGTCCGGGGACGCGGCTTTCTTCTCCGCTTCGCCCCCCTTCAGGCGGGGGATGGCCCAGACGGCGCCCAGTCCGACGGCGGCCAGGAGGATGATCCACCAGATCCAGGCGCTACCCGAGGATGAACGCATGTGAAAGCCCCTCGCAGCAGAGAGAGTCAAACCGGAAGAGGGATGGGAACCGGCGCAGACGCTTGCGGGAACGGGGGTCAGGCGGGGGGCGAGAGGCCGTTTCGCGGCGGAGAGCCGCCCGAGTGTCTCAGGTATTCGGGTTGGGTGAGTTCGGGGATGGAGCGGCCGGCGCTTCCGGGCGCGAGGGCGATGCGAACCTGGAGATCGTGGGTCAGCGTCGGAACGGGGAGGGAGGAGGGGGGACGCAGGGCCCGGGAGAGCCGTTCGATATTGGACGCGTGATTGCTTTCCGCCCGGACCACGTTCTTCGGCATCTTGGGCCGCTTGGACTCTTCCGACCGATTGAAGGATTTCACCGGCGCAAGCAGGGCGCGCGGGCTGATCGCAAGGATGACGAGCGCGACGGTCCAGCCAACCAGCGCCAGGGCCCGCCGTCCGGCGAGCGGCTTAAGGCATTCGGGGCTGTTCATTCCTCTAATTTAAGGACGCCAAGGATTATACCGTTTGTTCCGTCATTTGGGGGGCGGAAGGCCGGAAAGCGCTTTGCCCACGGGGACCTCCTTTGGCGATTCGCGATTCCCGTTGCTCCCCGGCGGCCGTCGGGCAGGAACAAGGGGGCTGCTGGGGATGAAGGAAATCACGCTCAGCCCGGCGGAGGTCCGGTCGACGGGGGTCGATGGGGTCCCACTCGACGGCGTGGCCTGCCGTGGAAAGGATCGTGGTCGACGGACCCGCTCTCACCATCTACATCAGCGCGATCTCCGCGGTGGTCGTTCCCCGTCGGGTGTTTTCCCAGGATTCGGAATTCGCGGCATTCGCGGAGACGGCCCGGAAGTACCAGGCCGAGGCGGCCGCCCGGGCAGAATGGCGGCTTCTCTCAATCTCGATAACGCTTGTAGACCCGGGCTTCAAATCGCATAATCTCTGCCCTATGCACGTCCCTTGCACCAAGTGCGGCAAGCCCGCGGACCTCCAGGAAACGAAACCCGACCGCTCGCGGCTGTTCCTCTGCCGCGACAAGAAGTGCCGGGAGAAATTCAACCTGCCGCCGCTGCCGCCGCCGACCCAGACCTGGCGCTGACGCCCTCCGGCCCTACTGCAGCACGACGTACATTGCGTTCTTGGGCAGGGTCAGCGTCAGCGATCCATCCCTGGCCTCGACCGGCACCTCGGCCGTCGGCATCCCGTTGGGATCCAGCGCCGTCGCCTTCCTCAGCTTCGGGTTCCGGATCGTGATCACCGCCTGGGTCTCCACCTCGTTCCAGGGCTCGGCGCCGGTGTCGTCGATCCGTTTCCCCTGGTAGGTGTTCTTCTTCTCCGGATCCTTGAACGTGGCGGGGGACTCCTTCCAGTGATAGGGACGGGACATCGTCGTCACCTGCACGAGGACCTTTCCGCTCGAGGCAAGATCCTGGTCGTCCAGCGGGACGGCGAGGATGGCCGCGTACTCGTTCTTGGAGTCTATGGTCAGGGTCTTCAGGGCGAAGGGGCCGGCCTTCGAGAGGAACCCGGTGACGCCCTGCGCCCGCGGGGCATCGATCGTGCAGGTTCCCCCGCCGTAGTTGAACGTCAGCTCGCCGGTGGAGCTCGTCACGACCTTTTTCTGCTCATCGATGTACTTTGCCAGATCGATGGCGGTCGTCTTCGCGGGATCGCCGCCGTACTTCACCTCGACGGGCCCGACGAGGAAGGCCAGCGGATTGATCCCGCCCTTCAGGTTGACTTCCTTGGGGAGGTGGCCCGTGTGGCGGTTGGGATCGAAGGATTCCTCCTCGCCGATGACGGTCGACCGCAGCGTCCAGATGTCGTTGAGCGCGCGCTCTTCGTGCACGGCGGGCTCGGCCTTGCGGACGTAGCCCTTGCGGAACATCAGCGACGAGGCCGGCCAGCCGCCCATGGAGGCGGGGCAGGCAACCTGCCATTTGTTGACCGTGCGGTCGTAGCCCAGGTTGCCCATCGCGAACCAGTACAGGACGTCGAAGCCCGTGAGCGAGCTGTAGGCCGCCGTGAGGAAGGGCGCCTCGGCCTGGTAGCTCATCGGGGGCACCCACGTGCACTCCGAGATCAGGTACGGGTACCCCGCGACCAGCTTCCGGTTCGTCGCCAGCTTCCGCGGCGAGAGCAGCACCGATCCGTCCTGGAAGTAGTCGCCCTTGGCGACCATCCAGCCGGTCTTGGAGTTGTCCTCCGGATTGATGTGGACGCCGGCGTTCACGTAGTAGTTCATCCCGATGATGTCGTTCGCGGTGTAGGACCAGTGCTCGGCGTCGAGCATCACCAGGTTGTTCGCGGTGTGCCAGTTGCCCGCGTTGATCAGCATCTTGCAGCCGAGATCCTTCTTCACGTACTCGGCGATGTTCTTGTTAAAGGCGTACATCGTCTCCGAGTAGAACTGCAGCGTGTCGGCCAGTCGCTGGAGGCGTCCGCCGGTCTGGTTTGGGTCGAACTCCCACATGTGCATGAGTCCGGCCGTCGTGTTGCCGAAATCGTCGCCGTCGGCCTTCGTGCCGCCCCACGCATCCCTGGCCTTGTCCATCGAGCCGTACTTCTTCGCGGCCCAGGCGCCGAACTTCTGGAGGAGGCGTTTGCGTTCCTCCCCCTTCACGCTCTCCATCGTCCAGAAAAGCATGCTGTCCTCGTTCTGGATCTGGAAGATCGCGATGGCCGGCTCCTGCGCCAGCGGAGGGCCGTGGGGGTTCTTGTGGGTGAAGAACTCCTTCAGCCAGCCCTTGTAGGCTGCCTGGAAGTCCTCGTCCCAGAAGAGAAGCCCGGGCAGGTTGCCGCTGGGATGGCCTTTGAGGCCCCAGTTCGGGTTCGCGCTCGCGGCGATCGCCCAGTACGGCGAGAAGGTCGTGTAGATGCCCTCGGCCTTCATCGCGGCGACGTAGGTCTGGACCTTCTCGATTTCGTGGACGTCGACGTCGGTGATCTTCGACTGCGGCCCCTTGGGGTTGAGGAAGCCGTGCCAGCGGACCATGTTGATGCCCCGCTTGGCCAGGAATCGCGCGTGTTTCCGGATGTCGGCGATGTCCGGCGAGGGGCCGCCGCCCGAATTCACCGCCCAGAAGCGGACGGGCTGGCCGTTGGCCAGAGCGAAATCCCCCGACGCGGTCCGCTGGACGAAGCCGGATTCGCCCGCCACCTTCTCGTTCAATCCGCGGAGGTCGAACAGGGCGTCCGCGCTGTACTCGTCCTCGTCCGGCTCGAAGGCCCAGGTGCCCGGCTCGGCGAGCGCCAGCTTCTGCCCCGGCTTCCGCGCTCCGCTCGGCGTGAACGACTTCGTCGTCAGGCAGAAGCAGTCCAGGCCGCCGTGGTGATTGTTGCCGGAATGCATCTTGAAGGTGATGGTCGACGTGCCCGCCTTCAGCTCCACGGGACCGACTTTCATCCACGCGAGGAAGCGGATATCGGGCCGGTTGTCCGTGGCGAGATTGACCTGGTCGAAGTTCTGGCCGGTCTGGATCTCCTTCCACTCGCCCTCATCGAGCTTCCAGGCGAGCGCGGAGCCGATCGGATTCGCGCGCACCCACAGCGTATAGGTGCCCTCCTTCTTCACGGGGACGTCGTAAGTGGCGGTGCCGTCCTTGTCGCCGAAGTTGTGAAGCCAGTCGCCGCCGGACAGCAGGTCCTTCTTGATGTTGTTGTACCACCCGTGCGGCGGGCAGACGTCTTTGGTCTTGGCGGCCTCGCCTTCGATCCAGATGAGATCGTCGTCGCCGGAGGGAGAGGAAAGGGACGCGAACGCGGCAAGGAGGATGGAGATCATCGAGGCTGCCCCTACTCGAAGGTGTCGATCCCGCAACAGTACGGCAAGGATAACCGGAGCCGCAGCTAATCTAACGCCGCGGCGCTACTTCAGCATCGGAGAAAGGATGCGGAACGCGTCGGCGGCCGCGTCGGCCGCCCGGTGGCTGTCCCGCGAGAGCTCCAGGGCGACGGATCCGGTGTAGCCCAGCCGGCGGAGTTCGGCGAAGACCGGGACGAAGTCGATCTCGCCCGCGCCGGGCATCAGGTGCTCGTGGACTCCGCGGCGCGCGTCATCCACCTGGATGTTTCGCAGGGACGGGGCGAACTCGGCCAGATGCTCGTGGGGCTCCCCGGGCTCCGTCACGAGGAGATGGCCGACATCGATCGTGGTCATGAGGTCGTCGCGTTTCAGCCGACGCCGGAGCTCCCGGTAGCGGGCGTGGCTGTCGACCACATGCCCCGGCTCGGGCTCGAAGCAGACGTGGACGCCGGTCTCCCGGGCGTCGTCGAGGAGACGGACGAGCCGGGGGACGAGGCGTTCCACCGCGGCGTCCCGGTCGTCGCCGGCCTCCATCGGGCCGCTCCAGATCGAGATGAGCTCGGAGCCCAGGATTTTCGCCATCCGGAGGCAGCGCAGATAAAAGCCCAGACGGCGTTCGGCGGCGGCGTCGTCCTTCGAGACCAGGTTGGGCCAGTGCTTGCGGCGTGCATCGAGGATATAGCGCGCGCCCGTCTCGATCACGCACTGCAGCTTCAGGCGGTCCAGCAGCCCCCGCGCCTTCTCCCAGTCGCGCTCGTGGGTGGTGAACGGGTCCAGGTGGCCGACGTCCGGTGTCAGCGCGACCCCGCGGTAGCCCAGGTCGGCCAGAAGATGGAACGCGTCCTCCAGCCGGTGATGCGCCAGACCGTTGGTGTTGTACGCGAGGTACATTCCCGGCCTACTTGTTCTCCACGAGGGTCGACTTCTCCGCGGTGGGGAAGTTCTCGGGGAGGGCGACGGTGACCTTCCCGGTGGCGAGCCACTCGCAGGAGCGCAGCAGGATCGTGACGAAACCGACGCACTGGACGGCCTTTCCGTTTTCGTGGCCCATGACGTTGGTGACGACCTTGCCCTGTCCGTAGGGGATGACCCAGAGCATCGGCTCGCCCATGCCGGTGCCGCCTTTGGAGCGGTCGGCGAACGCGGACGCGAGGATCTGCATCTTCTCCGCGGGGCCGCGCTGGCCCTGGTACAGCTCGTCGGTCGCGTGCAGCCACGTCTTCGGCATGCCCTTGACGATGGGATGCTCGGCGTCGCGGATCGTGATCAGGAATTCATGCTGCGGGCCGTGTCCGGCGCCGGGGCCGTCCTTGGCCTCCTGCCGCTGGAGGACGCCGGCGTCGTCGTAGAAGACCCGGGCCCCGTAATCCTTGCCGCGCCAGCCCAGGCCGATCATCTGGTCGTATTCCTTCCAGCCCGGAAACGCGTTGTTCGCGGCGTGGATGACCAGGAAGCCGCCGCCCGACTTGACGTAGTCCTCGAACGCCGTGTTGACTTCGACCGGCCACGAATCGCCGTTGTAGTTGCCCAGGACGACCTTGTAGTCCTTGAAGTTCGGGCGCCATTTCGCCCACTGCTCCTTGAGTTCCTCGACCTTCTTCTCGCGCGTCTCCTTCTGCTCCGGCGTCTCCGTCTTTCCAGGCTTCGGCGCCGCCGGCGGGGTCGTGGAGACGTCGACCGCGAAGAGCCCCGACCTCTCGAGCTGGGCCTTCATGAACGGCGTCATCGCCTTGTAGTTGTGGTTGTTCTGGCCGTCGACGATGAGGACCCGGATCTTGTCGTCGGCGTGGGCGAAGGCGGCGGCCGCGGTCAGAAACGCGCAGGTCAGCAGGGATCGGATCATGGTCGGGCGTCCTTAAAGAGATCGGTTTCCCTGAACAGTACGCCCGCAACCATCCCCGGAGGGCGGGTGTTTGTTAGATGGGGTCTCTTATACAGGAGGAATGGATGGAGCGGAAGAAGGTTGTGTTGGGATTCGTGGCGATGGCGCTTGCGGCCTGCCTGACGACGGCCGCATCGGCCCAGGACAAGAAGAAGGGCGGGGCGGACGCTTCCGTCGGTCCTTACGGGCTGCCGACCCTGGACGCGGTCGAGACCAAGGTGAAGCCGTCCGACGACGAGAAGAAGAAGCTCGAGGAGATCTACGCGACGGCGACGAAGAACGAGGCCGAGTCCAAGACCCGCTCCAAGGAGAACGGCACCGATCAGAAGACGCTGCAGAGCTACCTGACGATCGGCCGAAACGAGACGGTCAACAAGGTCAAGGAAGCGCTCGACAAGGACAAGGGGAAGGCCTTCGACGAGCTCTGCGCGGCCTCGCAGCCGGTCAAGAAGAAGAAATAGCTCCAATCACGATTGAAAGGCCGTCCGTCCAGCGTTGGGCGGGCGGCCTTTTGTTTTTGGCGTACGGCATTGGACCGAACCCTGCTTGTCGGAATTGAAGGTGACAAGGTCGCCGCTGGGGTCCGTCCAGGTCCCCATCGGACCCTCCCCGGGACGGTCGTTCCACTCCGCCTTCTCCATCAGCCGGGGCAGCGTCCGGCCGAGATCCTCGGCGTTCTCGGTGGGGATCCCGATGCAGAAGAAGTGGCCAGCCATTCTGGAAGCAATCCTACCCTGAGGAGGGAGATCCGCGACTGAAACCAATCCCGGGTCGCCCCGGTAGGGTGGGGCATGAATGATGCCCCCGCCGTCCGCGCCGAGAACCTCCACAAGTCCTTCGTCCTGGGGTCGAACGCCGTCGGTGCCCTCCGCGGGGTCGACCTGTCCGTCGCCCGCGGCGAGTTCGTCGCCGTCATGGGCCCCTCCGGCTGCGGCAAGACCACGCTGCTGAATCTCGTGGGCGGGATCGACGTCCCGTCCCGCGGCGCCGTCTGGGTCGACGGCGTCGAAATCTCGAAGCTCTCCGACGACGACCTCACCGACCTGCGCCGGGACCGGTTGGGCTATGTCTTCCAGTTCTACAATCTCATCCCCACCCTCACCGCGCGCGAGAATATCGAGACCCCGATGCATTTCCGCGGGAAGTCGAAGGCCGAGCGCCGGGAACGGGCGGCCGCCCTGCTGTCCCGGGTCGGGCTCGCGGACCGCGCCGACCACAAGCCCTCGGAGCTCTCCGGCGGCGAGCAGCAGCGGGTCGCCATCGCCCGGGCGCTCGCCAACGATCCGGCCCTCGTGCTCCTCGACGAGCCCACGGGCGACCTGGACTCGGCCACGGGCAGGGAGATCCTCGGCCTCCTGCAGAAGCTCAACCGCGAGGAGAAGGTGACCCTCATGGTCGCGACCCACGACGCGGCCGTCGCCGCGATCAGCTCCCGCGTCGTGAAGCTCCGCGACGGCAAAGTCGAGAGCGACGCGGCCGTCTCCGCATGATTCTCCGATACGTCCTCCGCAACTTTGCCCGCCGCAAGACGCGTACGCTGATGGGCGTGCTGGGCGTGTTCTGCACCCTCGCGCTGCTCACCGCCGTCCACGTCGGCCTCGAATCGGTCGCGGTCTCCTACGTCGACCTGGTCTCGCTGCATGCGGGCAAGGCGGATATCGTCATCCGACGCGAGGGTTCCGAGTGGTTCCGTCCCGAGGCCTTCGATCCGGCCGAGGTGGAGCGGCGTACGGCGTCGAATGCCCACCTGAAGGGGTTGTCGCCGCGGCTGATGGCCGTGCGGCCCGTGGGGGGCTCCGGGGACAGCCGCTTCGCCGTCGTCGTCGGCATCGATCCGAAGCGCGAGAAGGACCTCGGCATCGACGGGTTCACGCCCTGGCCGGCGCTGACCCCGGGAACCTGCGCGCTGTCCGAGTCGCTGGCGAAGCAGCTCGGCGGCGATACGGTCGAGATCGGCGACATCTCGCTCAAGAGGGTCGCGACGATCGAGCGGCAGCTTGTCTTCCCGCAGCACCTCAAGGACTTCGTCGTAATGGACCTCGAGACGGCGCGGGGGGTGATGTCGGAGGGAAAGGGCGTCCATTTCCTGGCGGGCGCGTTCCGCGATCCGCAGGCGTACTATGATGCCCGCGATCTCCGGAAGAGCGTGCTGTCGCTGAAAGAGGCGGGCGAGGCGATTGCGGAAGACCTGGGCCGGACTTTCGAGATCTCCCTGCCGAAGGCGGAGGCGATCACGCACTTCGAGCAAGTCAGCGGCCCGCTGCGCGCGGTCTTCGGCATCTTCGCGCTGGTGGCCCTCGCCATCACCGCGCTTCTCATCTATTCGGTGCTGTCGGTCAGCGTCGAGGAGCGCATCCGCGAGCACGCGATCCTCCGGACGATCGGCGCCCGCAAGGGCCATATCTTCGCCCTCGTGATCGCCGAGTCCGCCGGGCTCTGTCTGATCGGGGTCGTGCCCGGCGTTTTCGCGGGGCTGCTCCTCTCGAGAGGCATCCTGGCGCTGGCCGGCCTGGCGATGGGCGGCGGAGCGGGGACCATCGCCCTGGAGCTCTCGGGGTCGACGGCGCGCTTCTGCCTGGGAGCCGGCGCGGCGGTCTCGCTCGTGAGCGCCCTGCTGCCGGCCATCCGCTCGACGCAATGGCGCATCGTCGACGCGCTCCACCCCCTGCGCCGCGGCCAGATCGCGCCGGCGTCCGTCGAAGGGGGCGTGAGCCGTCCGCTGCTCCTCTCGGGCCTCGCGCTGTCGGCCATCTCGGGAACGGTGTTCTTCCTGCTCCCCAACGCGGTCCTGTCCGGCGATCCCTCCCTCATCGGCGGCGTCGCCCTCGGCCTGCTCGTGGTGATCCTCAGCGGCTTCACGATGATCGCCGTCGCCGCAGCCCCGGTGGTGGAGCAGGCCGTGCTCTTCGTCCTCGGCGGCCTTTTCGGGCCGTCGGCGGAGCTGGCCGCACGCAACCTCGGGCGCCACCGCCGCCGCAACGTGACGACGTCGATGATGTTCGCGCTCTCGGTTTCGTTCGTGCTGTTTCTCTCGAGCCTCGTCGCGCTGTTCAGCCGCACCTCGCTGTCCTTCATCGAGCGCAAGGTCGGCTCCGACCTGCGGATCTCCATGCCGGATCCGAAGGAGGGCGAGCTGATGGGCGAGCTCCAGGGCATCATCGGCGTCGACAAGGTCGCGTCCGCCGTCCACCTGAGGAGCCGCTCGGCGGAGGGGATCGCCTACGACGTCGTCGCGTCCGACCTCGTCGGCATGAAGCACCTCTGGGTCGTGCCGTTCGGGGTCGACGCCGGCCTGGACGAAGCGATCGCCCCGCGGCCGGTGCAGTGGGAGGAAGGGGACGCGTCGGCATTCCGGGCGCTGGCGGGGGATAAGGGGGAAGGGGAGACGTCGCCCACGATCGTGAGCCTTTCGATGGCGCGTCATCTGGATCTCCGGAAGGGCAGCCTGATCAACGTCTCGTTCCGCCTGGGGTCGGAGAAGAACGACCTGCGGGCGAGGGTGGTCGGGATCGCGTCGAGCCTTCCGGGCTTCGGGAACTTCCGCGCCCGCGCCGGGAACGCCCAGGGTTCGGGGCTGCTGCTCTCGCGCGCGACGTTCGACCAGATGACGAAGACCGCCCCGCGGGAGGCCTTCGAGGGATTCGCGCTTGCGAAGGTCGGTCAGGATGCGAAGAAGGTCGCATCGACCGTCCGCGACCGGCTGGGGCTGCAGCACCGCCTCGGCGTGGAATGCGCCGAGGAGGAGAAGCACGAGGCGGAGATCCTGTATTGGGTCACGCAGGTGCTGTTCGCGATGCTCCTCGGCGTGGCGGTCACGATCGCGCTCTTCGGGCTGGTCGCGTCGATGGCGACCGCGGTGATCGAGCGGCGCTGGGAGGTCGGCGTCCTGAAGGCGGTGGGCCTCCGGCGGGGCCACCTGTTTCGCATGTTCGCCGCGGAGGCGGTCACGTTGACGGTGTCGAGCGGCCTTCTGGGCGGGGCGATGGGATTCCTCCTGGCGTGGCTTTTCGTCGTCCAGGCGGCGCTGCTGATGGAAATCCCGGTGGCGTTCACGCTCCCCTGGGTGACGTTCTCCGCGACGTTCGTCGTCTGCGTCGTGGCCGGGCTGCTGGCGTCGTGGCTGCCGACGCGGCGGATGCTGCAGCGGCCCGTCGCCGAGATCCTGCGCGGCGGACTATAAGCTGCCGGCCTTCATCCGCTCGCCGCTTTCGGAGACGTCCCGCCACGACAGGTGCGGCAGCAGCGCCTTCAACTGGGCACGGGCCGCGCCGAGCGCCGGAGCCTTGTCGTAGGCGGGGATCACCTCGATCCCGTCCCCCGCGCGCGTCCAGGTCCAGAAGAACATCCCCGACCCCCAGTGCGAGAGCAGGTCGATGAGCGGGCTGCGGCGCACCGACGCACCGACGAGATTGCCGCGCACGCTCAGGAGATGGCCCCGCGTGAATCCCTGCGTCTCGGCGTGCTCCATGAGTTCGGCGTACCAGGCCTGGAACGCGAAGGCGCTGCGGGTCATCGCGTCCACGTCTTTCTCGACGACGGCCCCGGGCACGATGGTCCAGAGGTCGACGCGGAAGTGGTCGGGCGTCCCCTTCTCGTGGCGGACCGAAAGGAGATCGACGCGGCCCGACCCCGGGATGCGGAACCGGGGCCGGAGCTCGAAGCAGTGCTGCGCGGCGGAGTCGCCGGAGCTGTTGAGGGTGCTTTCGACCCAGGCCGCAAGGCCTTTCGACAGGCGGATCCCGCTCATGATGTTTTCTCCATCCCGTGAACCCCTACCTACTGATAGGACGCCGCCCGCCGCGAGGCGGGCATGGAAAGATTCACAGAATCCGGGCGGTCTTTTCATGAAAACTGCAGCAGGGCGGGAAGGGCTACTTGCCCAGGGAGCGCTTCTCGATGCGGCTCAGGAGATCCTTGCCGATGGCCTCGTCCACCGTCATGGAATCCCGAACGGCGGCCTTGGACTCGACGAGGACGTAGACCGTCTGCCGGGTGTCGGTCTTCTCGATGGTGACGCGGGCGTAGCGGCCGGTGCTGCCCGTGCTCAGGCCCTGGGAGGAGTTGATCACCCAGCTGCTCGAGTCTCTCGCATCCCACTTTTCGTCCTTGACGCTGAAGGCCATGTCGGCGAGTGAATCGTAGGCGGCCCGTTTGACCTTGTCGAAGGGCGCCTCGAACTCGCCCTTCACCCCGGAATCCAGCGGCTTGGCCATCATCGATTTCCGCGTGGCGCAGGAGGCCAGGGGCACCGCGAGCAGGAGGAGCATCCAGGCGCGCTTCATGGCCTCAAAATAGGGCCTGAATCCGTGACTGTCAAGAAGCGCGGAAGGCGTAATACTACCGCGTCCTTGCGCTATCGGATTAGCCCCCTGAAAACGAGGATTGGATGAGAAATGCGCTGCCGCTCCTGTTCGCGACGCTCCTGCTGACCGGGCCGCTCTCGGCGCAGGACAAGGACTTCGAGCCCGGGCTCGTGGCGGAATACTTCGCCATGGCCGGAGGCCTCGGCGGCTTCCCGAAACTCGACGCGGCCCAGAAGCCCACCCTGGTCCGTATCGACAAGGCCGTCGACTTCGCCGACGTCACCGGCGACTTCTACGGCGCGCGCATGATCGACAACTTTTACGCGCGCTGGACCGGCGTGCTCCGGGTGGAGAAACCCGGGAAGATCGCGTTCTATACCGAGTCGGACGACGGCTCGCGGCTGCTCATCGACGGAAAGATGGTCGTCGACAACGGCGGCGTCCACTCGATGTCGGAAAAGGGGGGCCCGGCGGACCTCACCGCGGGCGACCACGAGGTGAAGATCGAGTTCTTCCAGGGCGGCGGGGAGGCGGGCGTCCGCGTCTCGTGGCAGCCGCCGGGCGGCAAGAAGGAGGCGATCCCCGCAAAGGCGTTCTTCCATAAGAAGGGCGCGGACCAGATCGCCTGGGACGAGGCCGGCTGGAAGAAGCGGGCGAAGGGGGCGACGGCGGGCGGCCCCGGGAAGCGGGGAGCCGGCAAGTTCGCCGAGATGGATCACGGCCCGTTCGCGGCCGGCACCATCGACGCCGCCTGGGGCGGCAAGGGCAACTGGGCCAACAAGGGCATCGCCATCAAGCTGGATGCCGAGAAGCAGGCTCACGTCTGCTTCGACCCCGAGCAGATGCGGATGTCGAGCGCCTGGACGGGCGGCGGCGTCGGCTGGCCGGCGGGCCGCGACGGCCTGGAGGGGCAGCCCTTTGCCGACGGCAACATCCTCTGGGGCACCAAGAAGGCGAGCCTCGGGTTCTCGAAGGACGGCGACTGGAAGGATCCGAGGGGCAAGGTCCCTTATGGTCCTCTCCCGCGCGACTGGGCCCACTGGAACGGCCTGTACCGGCACGGCGAGTCGACGGTGCTTTCCTATACGGTCGGCGCCGCCGAGATCCTCGAGCTGCCGGCCTATGATGCGAAGAGCGACACGTTCTCACGGACCTTCAACGCGGCCAAGGCGGCCGGTCCCCTGTCCATGCTGGTGGCCGAAAAGGATGGGGCCACGGCGACGATGGACGGAAACCTGGCGCTCCTGGACAGCGGAGAGACGGTGGTGGCAGTCGCGGCCGCCGGAGCGGCCCTGCAGACGGGAATGAACCGCATCGAGGCCGTGCTGCCCTCCGGCAAGTCGGCGCTCTATCTGTGGGCGGGCCTGAAAGCCGATCTCGCGAAGTTCCGGGCGGCGGTCAAGTCGGCTTCCGCGCCGGCAGACCTCGCGCCGCTGACGAAAGGCGGCCCGGGGCGCAATACGGCGGTGACCACGACGGGCACGCTCGGCAAGGAGCCCGGCGCCTTCCAGCTCGACGTGCTGACCGTTCCCTATGAGAACCCCTCGAAGTCCTATATGCGCCTCACGGGAGTGGACTTCTTCAAGGACGGCCGGCGCGCCGCCGTGTGCACCATGGACGGCGACGTCTGGATCGTCGACGGCCTCGACGACGGCCTCGAGAAGCTCACCTGGAAGCGCCATGCCTCGGGCCTCTTCCAGACGCTTGGCCTGCGCATCGTGGACGACATGGTCCACGTCCTCGGCCGGGACCAGATCACGAAGCTGCACGACCTGAACGGCGACGGCGAGGCCGACTTCTACGAGAACTTCAACAACGACTGCGGCGTGACGCCGGCGTACCACGAGTTCGCGCACGACCTGCAGACGGACAGCCAGGGGAACTTCTATTACCTGAAGGGCTCGAACCTCGGCGGTGCGGTGGTCCCGTATCACGGCAGCCTGATCAAGGTGGCGAAGGACGGAAAGAGCTCCGAAGTGTGGACCACCGGCTTCCGTGCGCCGAACGGGATGAGCGTCGGACCGGGCGACATCCTGACGACGAGCGACAACCAGGGCAACTGGACGCCCTCGACTCCCATCAACTACATCACGAAGCAGGGGCAGTTCTGCGGCTTCCTGCCGTGCTCGCACCAGACGCCCGCGCCGAAGGAGCGTCCCAATCCGCTGTGCTGGATCCCCTACGATCAGGACAATTCCGGCGGCGGGCAACTCTGGGCGACGACGACGAAGTGGGGCCCGTTCAACGGCGAGCTCTTCCACCTCTCGTACGGCAAGTGCGTCCTCTTCCACGTCCTGCGCGAACAGGTCGGCGACGTCATGCAGGGCGGCGTCGTCAAGTTCCCCTTCAAGTTCATCAGCGGCTCGATGCGCGGCCGCTTCAATCCGGCCGACGGGCAGATGTACTTCGTCGGCATGCGCGGCTGGCAGACGGACGGCGCGCGCGACGGTTGCTTCCAGCGCGTCCGCTGCACGGGGAAGCCCATGAACATGCCGCTCCGCGCGAAGGCGGATGCGACGTCGATCGCGATCACGTTCACCGACAAGCTGGATGCGGAGACCGCGGGCTCGGCGGACAGCTACACCGCGACGTGGGCGAACATCCGCTGGACCGGCGACTACGGCTCCCCCGAGTTCTGGGTGAGCGAGCCCAACAAGAAGGGCAAGGAGCCGCTGCCGGTCAAGAGCGCGGAGCTCTCGGCGGACGGCATGACGGTCACGCTGAAGTTCGAGGCGCTGAAGCCGGTGCACGAGCTGGTGATCCGCTATAAGATCCGCGGCGCGGACGGGTCGCCGATCAACCAGGAGCTGGACTACACGATCAACAAGCTGCCCTAGGGCGACGTCGCGCCGGACTACTCCCTGGCGCCCCGGGCGAAGTCCAGCACGCAGGTTCTGCAGTGCCAAAGGTATCGATTCTCGGGGGCGACCGTGCAGCCCCCCAGCTCCCAGACCGCTCCATCCACTTCCATCATGACGAGGCCGTACAGGATGCCCACGACTCCTCCCGCGGACGCGCATTTCGGGCAGGTGCGGTCGGCGACATGGTCGACCCACCAGCCGCCGGAGTCCAGCCGCACCCCAATCCAGCAGGACGGCAGGTGATCGGGGTTGAGAGCGCAGGAATAGGACCACGAACTGCCTTCCGGATAGAACCGAGGTCGAAACCGGCCCGAACACGCCGGGCATCGCCAGCGTTCGAATTCCTCCCTGGATTCCAAGGGCTCAAACGAGGCAATCCAATCGTCTTTGGCTCTGCGAAGTTCATCCTTGTAGCGTGCCCGGGTTTCAATGGTCGAGAGATGCTCCTTCGCCCAGGTTGAGAATCCGCCCGACGCGGGATCGAACTCCACCGACGCCACGTAGTGGTCCCGCAGGCGGGTGGGGCCGTCGCGGTCGACGTCGACGCTGACCTCGAATCGATACCGGACCACGCTGTTCGGTCCCAGATAGCGTTCGTCGGTGTACACCGCGCGAACCACGCCGCTGCCGTTCGTCGTCTGGTAGGCCCCCGACGTCCGGATCCGGGCGGTGACGAACGCCTCCAGGGCGGCGATCCAGGAGGGGACGGCCAGCGCCTTGTGGAAGGCGGTGACGAATTCAGGCTGAAGCGTGATCATCTGAATCCGTCCCTCCGGGCACCCTCATTTGCCGGGCACCGGGTTGTCGCGCCCGCAGCGGGGGCAGGGGATCGAGGGCCAGGTCGAGCCCGGGGGCACCTTGATGCCGACGCCGCATTCGCAGCGCATCATCGTCATCCCGTCGAGGCGGCCCATCATCTTCGTCACCTCGCGCGAGCGCTCCACGATCTGCTCCCGCGTGTCCGGCGCCGCCGCCGCAACTCCGGGGGCCTCCGGCACCGCGGCCCGCGCCTGCTCCGGCTTGTCCTCGGCCAGAGTCCGCGACCCGATCACGCCCTTGCCCGTCAGCTTGCGGAAGGCCGCGTCGTAATCGACATAGCCCACGCCGCCGCCCATCGAGCGCAGGAGTTGCACCCGCTCCGTCGTGGGCGGATGCGTCGAGAACAGCCCGACCGCGGCGAGGGCTTCCATCGGGTTCACGATGTACATGGGAGCGAGGACGCGGTTGGCCTTGCGGCCCCCCGAGGCCTGCACCGTGATTTTCTCCAGCGCGGAGGCCAGGCCCTCGGGATAGCGGGTGAAGCGCGCGGCGCTGGCATCGGCGAGATACTCCCGGCGCCGCGAGCAGGCGAAGTACATCATCTGGGCGAGCACGGGCGCCAGGATAGCCAGCACGATCGCCAGAACGAGGAGGATCACCTGCAGCCCGCCGCTGTCATCCTTGCTGCTGCGCGAGCGCCGGCCGCCGCCCATATAGAAGGTCCCGCGCAGGAAGACGTCGGCCAGCAGGACGATCGCCCCCATCATCACGCCCAGCAGGATCATGAGCGCCGGGTCGCCGTTCTTGTGGTGGCCGAGCTCATGGGCGACGACGCCCTGGAGCTCGTCGCGGGTCATCATCTTGAGCAGGCCGGACGTCACGCAGACCACGCGGGTCTCGGGCTTGCGGCCCGCGGCGAAGGCGTTGGGCCGGTCGTCGGGGATGACATAGATGTCCGGCATCTTCCCGAGGCTCGAGGCGATGACCATCTCCTCGACCACGTTGAAAAGCTGGGGGGCGTCCGATTTCTCGATCTTCCGAGCCCCGGCGACGAGGAGCATGATCTGGTCGCCCTGGAAGACGGCGACCAGCCAGAGGATGAACCAGAGGAAGAGGGCCGCGCCGACGCCGAACACGGGCCCCGTGCGGGGCTGAACGGCGCCGCCCACCGCGGCTCCCAGGAGGACCAGGAGCACGGCCATTCCCGCGACGATCCACCGGGACCGTCGCCGGTTGCTTTCAATCGCCTCCCACATGGGGTCTTAGAACTTGACTTGAGGGGCCTGGCGCTCTTTTTCGTCCTGGACCTGGAACAGCGGCTCGGGCTTGAAGCCGAAGTTGCCCGCGATGATGTTCGAGGGGAACGTCTCGATGCGCGTGTTGTAGGTCGTGGCCGCGTCGTTGTAGGCCTGCCGCGCGAAGCTGATCTTGTTCTCGGTCGACGTCAGCTCCTCCTGCAGCGCGAGGAAGTTGGTGTTCGCCTTCAGGTCGGGATACTGCTCGGTGACGACCATCAGTCGGCCGAGGGCCTGGCTCAGCTGGCCTTCGGCGGCGATCTTGGCGTCGACGGTCGGCGCCGCGACCGCCTGACTCCGCGCGGCGATGACGCCCTCGAGCGTCTTCGACTCGTGCGAGGCATAGCCCCTGACGGTCTCGACCAGGTTGGGGATCAGGTCGTGCCGGCGTTTGAGCTGCACGTCGATCTGCGCCCACGAGTTCTTGGTCTCGTTGCGGGCGCGCACCAGGCCGTTGTACATCCCGGCCACGATGATGATGAGAAGCACGACGAACAGACCGATGCCGAGCGCGACGACGCCGACGATGGCTCCGCCCATATCATCCTCCCTTTTTGGGTTTCGCGGAATGGAGTTCGCCGAGGAGGCGGGCGGTGCCCGCATCCTTGAACGCGGCGATCAGCGACTCCATCTCGTTCCGGTCGAACCAGATTCCGTGCCCGCGGGGGCAGCGGTCAATCTCCACCGATTGTACGGTCGCCAGTTTCATCCGCGAGTTGCAGCGCACGCAGCGGCGCTCGCTCGCGACGCCGTCGGCGGCGTCGGCGACCGCCTTCCCGAGCGGGTCGCCCTTGGCGCCCTCCAGGCGCGCGATCTGGTCGAACTCGCCGTCATCCAGCCAGGTTCCCGAGCAGCGGAGACAGCGGTCGATCTCGACGCCGTCCAGCTCGAACGTGATCAGGGGTTCCTTGCAGGCGGGGCACATGGGGTAATTATGTAGACTGGGCGGGTCGCTGTCCATGACACGAACTGACGACAATTCTGCGCCGCAGATTTGTCCGCACCCGTAAGAGGAATAGGATGAAGACAAGCGCGATCCTGGTTCTGGCGGCGCTCCTCGCGGGAGCCCAGGACAGCCCCTTCAACGGCCGGGACCTCGCGGGGTGGAAGCTCAAGAGCCCCGCCGAGCGCAGCAAGTGGAAGGTCGGCAAGGCCTCGCTCGACCCGGCCGATCCGCACAAGCTCGTGATCGCCGAGGGCGGGGACCTGGTCAACGCCGAAAGCCACAGCGTGGATGCCTACTCCGAGGCGAAGTGGGGGGACTGCGTCATCGACCTCGAGGTCCTGGTGCCCAAGGGCTCCAACTCCGGCATCTACGTGATGGGCGAGTACGAGGTGCAGGTGCTCGACAGCTTCGGCAAGCAGAAGGTCGGCCAGGGGGACATGGGCGGCCTTTACGCCGCCGCCGCGCCCAAGGTCAACGCTTCCAAGGCCCCCGGCGAATGGCAGCGCTTCGTCATCGACTTCCGCGCGCCGAAATTCGACGCCGAGGGGAAGAAGACCGGCAACGCGCTCTTCGTCAAGGTGGAGCTGAACGGCCAGGTGATCCACGAAAACGTCGAGCTGAAGGGACCGACGCCCGGCGGTCTGACGGGGAAGGAGGCCGCCGCCGGGCCGATCCTGTTCCAGGGCGACCACGGGCCTGTGGCCTTCCGGAACATCAAGGTGACCCCCGCCCGGTAGCCGATGGGCCTTCTGACGGCGCTCGTCCTGCTCCTGCCCCAGGAGGAAACGGTCCGGAAGCTCATCGAGCAGCTGTCGGCCGACAGCATCGACGCGCGCTCCGACGCCTTCCGCAAGCTCGAGGCCATCGGCCGGCCCGCGCTGCCGCTGCTCGAAAAAGCCGCGCGGGACCCCGACGGCGAAGTCGCCACCCGCGCGCGCTCCCTGATCGTCCGCATCCCGATCCGTGAACACCTGACGCCCGGGCTGCTTACCCACGTCTCCGGGATCTACGACCGGCTGGCGATGGGCGAGTGGAAGCAGGTCTTCCTCGAGCTCGCCGACGACCTGCGCCAGCCCGAGGAGAAGCGCCGCTTTCCGGGCCTGCGCGTCGACGATCTCTCCTTCATGGCGCCCATGGCCGTGGAGCGTGCCGAGTCCGAGGCCGACCGCGTCTCGGTCTGCCAGGCGATCGGCCGGCTGCGCCTGCGGACCGCGATGCCGTCGGTGGTCGCGCTGATCGCGGACGAGCGGCCGGTCGTGCGCTCGAACGCGATCGCGGCGATCCGCGACGCGGACGCGAAGGACCGCGCCGCGGCGCTGCGGCCCTGCCTGTCCGACGGCAGCGTCCTGGTCCGCTCCGTCGCGGCGCACGCGCTCGGGCAGCTGGGCGACCGGGAATCCATCCCCGCGCTCCGGGGTCTCCTGAAGGACGAAAACCCCAACGTCCGCTGGTGGGCGGTCCACGCGCTGGGCGAGCTCCAGGCGCGCGAGACGGTCGGGGATGTCGCTCCGCTGCGGGACGATGCGGACGAATCCGTCCGCCGGGTCGCGAAGGACACCGTCGAGCTGCTCCGGCGGAAGCCCTGAGCATTGATTGCACCTCCCCAGGCTTTTGCTTATCCTCTCCCCATCATGAACTCCGGCGGCGGTCGGTCGGTGTTCGCGGATGCGGGCACCCAGGTGGTGCAGCTGGACCGGGGCCGCTGCGCCATCCTCCGCTTCACCGGGCAATGCACGCCGCTCCTGGTGGAATGGACGTTGAAGTCGCTGCGCCCGTTCAAGACCCCGGTCGCGATCAATGCCCGCGAGTTGTCGGGCATCGACGCGCCGTTCGTCCAGGCCCTGCTGGACCACGCCGGTCGCAAGCATCCGATCGCGCTCGTGAGCCCGCCGGCCGCGATGATCGACCTGCTCGACCAGATGGCAGCGCGCGAAAAGATCCCGATGTTCAGCGGGGAGGAGGCGATCCAGGAGAACGGCTCGCTGCCCGACTCGCTCGCGCAGGAGCGGCTGGCGCTGCAGGAGCTCTATTCGCGCTTCAAGATCAACCCCTTATGGCGCAAAGTCGACCAGGACCAGACCTGGCTCTGCGCCCTCTGCGGCCTGGAGGTGGACGACGTCCGCTTCTGGCCGGCCAAGGGGCCGGAAGCCGCGTCGCTCCGCAACGTGCGCCGCCACCTCATGGCCGACTGCATGGCCTGGAAGGCCGGCCGCCAGCAGCCGCTCCCGGCGAGCGTCCTCGACCAGTTCCTGACCGAGGTCAACGCGCGCAAGGCCAGCGAGGACGCTGAACGGAAGAAGAAACTGTCCCAGGAGATCGAGACCCTGCAGTCCCGCGTCAACGACATGCAGGAGATCGAGCGCAGCGTCAACCAGGCGCAGCGCCGCCAGCTCCACCTGATCCCCGTCGATCCCGCCCCCGACGAGATCGCCGACATCGCCGTCATCTATCGACCTCTTCAGGCGGTCAGCGGCGACTTCCTGGACTTCTACTCGCTCGAGGACAACCGCTTCGGCGTCGCGATCGGCGACGTCAGCGGACACGGCGTCGAGACCGCCATCGTCATGGGAATGGCGAAGATGGCCTTCCGGGTGCGCTCGCAGGCCATCGGCTCGCTGCGCGACCTGATGACCTACGCCAACCACGACCTCTTCCTCGAGCTGCGGCGCACGGCGTTCATCACGGGAGTCTTCGCGATCATCGACCGCGATACGTACCAGATGACGTATATCCGCGCGGGCCATCCGAAGCCGCTGCTGAAGCGGAAGAAGGGCGGCTGCGTGGAGCTCGAGGGGCAGGGGCTGCCCTTCGGCGTCGACAAGGGTCCCCGCTTCTCGGCGGGGCTCGAGGAGCAGGCCGTCGATCTCGAGCCGGGCGACATCCTGCTGCTCTATACGGACGGCGTCATCGAGGCCGGACCGGCGACCGCGCAATTCGGCGTCGAGCGCCTGATCGAGGCGTTCCAGCAGGCTCCGGCCGACGGCACTGCGCGCGTGGTCCTGAAGCATATCGCGGACGCGGTCGACGCCTTCGTCGGCCAGGGCGTGATGGGGGACGACGTCACCCTCATCTGCCTGAAGCTCAAGTAGCCCTCCCTCGACGGAAGCCCCTGCAGATCCCTCCGGAATCGGCCGATCTACCTCCGGGGAGTCGGTCTGTTTCCAATTGGAGGAAGAGTGGCGGCATCTTCTCCGAGGGAGTACCTGAGGAGCCTCCGGGAACTCCCGACTCTGCCCGCCGTGGCGCTCCAGGCCCTGGCGGTGGCGGAGGACCCCACCTCGACCGCGAGCGATCTGCTCCGCGTCATCATGTCCGACCCCCCCCTCGCGGCGAAGGTCCTCAAGGTCGCCAACTCGGTGCACTTCCACCGGGGCTTCGCGGTCACCGACCTGCAGACCGCGATCGTCCGCCTGGGCTTCTCCAACATCCGGAACCTGCTGATGGGCGTCTCGGTGATACGCACCTTCAACGCCTACTTCGTGGGCGCGCCCTACACCCGCGAGGACTTCTGGGTCCACTCGATCGCCGTGGGAGTGGCAGCCAGCCGCTTGTCGGGGCAGGGGACCCAGCTCTGCGCGTCGTCGTCGTTCGTCATGGGCCTGCTCCATGACATCGGGCAGCTGGTGCTCGACCGCGCCGCGCGCGAACCCTTTGGCCACGCGATGCGGACGGCCCAGGAGATCGGCATTCCGCTGTTCGAAGCGGAGCGGATGACGCTGGGCTGCGATCACGCGGCCGTCGGCGGCGAGCTGCTCTCCTCCTGGCGCTTCCCGAAGGAGCTGGTCGAGCCCATCCGCTGGCACCACGCGCCGAAGCACTGCGAGGTCGTCCACCGGCCGCACGCGTATCTGCTGCAGACGGCCGACTGGCTCTGCGACGAATACCGCATCGGCGGCAGCGGGAACGATCACCCGTCGCGGCCGATGGAGTCCACCCTTCGCGACCTGCGCCTGACGGACGAGTCGATCCCGGAGCTCGTCGAGAAAGTCCGCCAGGAGCCCCTGCTGTCCCTGCTCCTGCCCGTCTAGGGTTCTTTCTCGAACTTCGGCAGGATCCGTTTCAGGTAGCCGTCGAAGAGGGGCACCGTGAACGCGGTATCCCCGTGGGCGGGGCTGTAGATCATTCCCTTCGAGAGGATGTTGTTCCTCAGCGGGGCGACCGCGGTCACGTCCTTCCCCAGCAACCCGGCGATCTCGCCCGACCGATGCGGACCCGGGCCCAGCTCCGCCATCGCGCGCATATAGCGCTTCTCCGGAGCCGTGAGGCGGTCGGAGCGCACCCGGAAGAAACTGTTGTCCAGCTCGGCGAGCGCGATGACGGCCGCCCGCTCGGCGTCCGATTTCCGGATCGGGCTGGATTCCGCGACATTCCAGCTGTGCTTCCCCCATTCCTGGAGGAAGTAGGGGTAGCCCTTCGTCTGCGCCAGGATCGACGCGATCGCGTCGTCCTCGAATCGGACTTTTTCCCGTCGGGCCGGAAGGACTAGCGCCTCTCGGGCGGCCTTCGCGTCCAGGCTGTCGATCGACTCGAACTTGAAGAGCCGCTCGGCATAGGACTTGGCCCGGCCCATCTGGCCGATCAGCTGGGGCAGGTCGGCGGCGAGCAGCGTGACCGGCAGCTGCTTCTGGTTGGCCCGGTGCAGCGCCATGATCAGCGACGCCAGCTGGTCCTCGGGGACATACTGGAGCTCGTCGATGAAGAGGACGAGGGCGGTCCGATGCTCCTCCGCCGCCTCGACGCCCTTCTCGGGCTTGTAGTCGACGTTGAACTCGATGTCCTGGAACTTGACCTTGAGGGCCTTCGCGAAGCCGGCGAGCGCCTGGAGGGCCTTCCCGAGCTTCGACCTCACCTTCTCGCCGCGGCTCAGGCCGATCATGGCCGCCCGGAGGGCCGGGGCCAGCAGGGCGAGGAGGGATTTCTCCTCCGGGGCCTCGATCCAGACGCAGGAAAACCCGCGCCCCTCCGCCGACTTCTGGATGCTGTTGAGAAGGACGGTCTTGCCCACGCCGCGCAGCCCGTAGAACACGAAGCTCTGTGCCGCGCGGCCGCCGCGGATCCGGTCGAGCGCGATCGCGGCGCCTTCGATCAATTCGTCCCGGCCCGCCAGTTCGGGCGGAGGCGTCCCGGCGCCCGGGGCGAAGGGGTTCTTGCGCGGGTCCGACGGGGGTGATCTTGCAATCCTTATCCTGAAAAGATAAGTCCGATAAGCTTCGTATAAACGGACGCGACTTCTACGCCCGCGCCGCCGACGCGGCCAGCAGCTTTCCCGCCGCCTCCGCGGGCACCGGCCTGCTGAAGTGGTAGCCTTGGACCTCGTCGCAGTCGCGCGCGTGCAGCCACTCCAGGTGCTCCGCCGTCTCGACGCCCTCGGCGATCACCTTCAACTTCAGGCTGTGCGCCATCGCGATCACCGCCGTCACGATCGCCGCGTCGTCCGCGCGCGACGTGATTTCCCGCACGAACGAGCGGTCCACCTTCAGCGCGTGCAGCGGGAAGGACCTGAGGTAGGAGAGGGACGAATATCCCGTGCCGAAGTCGTCGATCGACAGGTGCACGCCCGTCTCCTTGAGCGAGCGAAGGGTGCCGAGCGCGGCGTTCGCGTCCTTCATGACCGCGCTCTCGGTGATCTCCAGTTCCAGCAGATCGGCCGCCAGACCCGTCTCCCGGAGCACGCGCGTGACCAGCGCCACCGGATTCTGGTGCTGGAACTGGCGGGCGGAGAAGTTGACGGAGACGCGGACCGGCGGCAGGCCCGCCAGCTGCCAGGCCCGGCCCTGGGTGCAGGCCGTGCGGAGCACCCGCTCGCCGATCGGGAGGATCAGGCCGCTTTCCTCCGCGAGCGGGATGAAGTCCGAGGGCTGCACCAGGCCGAGCGTCGGATGCTTCCAGCGGACGAGCGCCTCCATGCCCACGATGCGGCCGCCCTTCACGTCGAGCTGCGGCATGTAATACACGACGAACTCATCCCGCGCGAGCGCCATGCGCAGGCTGTTCTGCAGCTCGAGGCGCGTCAGGAACTGGTCGTTCACCGCGGGCAGGTAGAACTGGTAGGAGTCGGCCCCCTGCTCCTTCGCGCGTCGCAGGGCGATGTCCGCATTGTGGAGCATCGATTCGGCGTCCGTCCCGTCGAAGGGGTGCAGGCTGATCCCGATCGTCGTGCTGATGAAGAACTCGAGGCCCGTGAGCACGATCGGATCGGAGAACGCGGACACGATCGCCTCCGCCGCGCGCGCGACGGCTTTCATCTCGTCGACGTCGCCCAGCACGATCGCGAACTCCTCGCCGCTCAGCCGCGAGACGAGGTCGTGAGGCTTGAGGGTGGCCTTCAGGCTCCCCATCAGACGCCCGGCGATCTCCTTGAGCAGCGGGTCGCCGATCGACGGGCCCAGCGTGTTGTGGATGAGCTTGAAGCCTTCGAGGTGGATGAGGAGCACGGCGGCCATCTGCGCGTTCTGCCGCGCCACCGTGAGCAGGTCGCCCAGGCGGTCGAAGAACGCCGCGCGGTTGGGCAGGTGGGTGAGGTGGTCGAGGCTCCGCGTCCCGGACTCGTCGCGCCGCCGCTTGCGGAGGCCGGCGAGCATGCGGTGCCGCTCGATCGCGTAAAGCAGGGCCTGCTCCAGCATCCGGCCGTCGAAGTGCCCTTTGACGAGATAGTCCCGCGCCGTGCCGCGCGAGACGGCCTGGTGGGCCAGCGACTCCGAGGCGTCCTCGACCAGCAGCACGAGCGGGGTCGACGGGACCTGGGCCGCGAGGCCGCGCAGGGGCTCGAGATCGTGGGGATCCTCGAGGGCGGCATCGACCAGGATCAGATCGAACGACTGGCTGACGCAGCGGCGTTTGGCGTCGGCGAGCGAGGAGATGCGCGTGATCTGGAACGGGGTGGCGGCCGCCCGGAAGGCGTCATCGACGGGTTCCCCGGCCATGGCGACGGGTTCGACGAAGAGCACGCAAACCGGCGCCGCCGCGACGGGCTGTGGAGCGCCGCCCCCGGAAGCCTCGTCCCTGTTCCCCATTCGTTATCCGACTGTATATACCGAAGTTCGTTCCGCGCCGGTATGGAAATGCGCCGGGACCGTGGAAATTGGAACGGCGGGTTCAGGAGGTCTCAAACGCCGAGCTCGTTCCGGACGATCCGGACGCCCGCGACCAGGTTTGCCAGCTTCTGCCGCGCCGCCCAGCGCGCCGTCTGGCTCAGGCCGCAGTCCGTCGACAGCGACAGCCGCGCCGCGGGGGCGTGCCGGAGGCAGAGACGGACGCGGTCGGCCACGTCCTGGGGCGTCTCGACGTAGTAGTTCTTCACGTCGATGACGCCGACGGCCACGTCGCGCCGCTTCGCGACCGCGGCGATGATCTCGATCTCCGCGAATTCGCGGCTGGCCATCTCGAGGTGGAGTTCGTCGACGTTGGCGTCAAGGAAGGCGGGGAACAGGGGGGCGTAGCGGCGCGGGGCGACCGCGCGGGCCTTGAAGTTTCCGAAGCACAGGTGCGTCGAGAGGCGGGTTTTCCCGGCGGCGGGCTCGACCGTGCGGTTGAAGAGGTCGACGAAGCGCTTCGGGTCCTCCCGATGGGCGTAGCAGCTCATCGACGGCTCGTCGACGCACACCTCGCGGCAACCGGCGGCGACGAGGGCCTCGAGCTCCGCGCGGACGAGGGGAACCAGCGCCTCGGCGAGCGCCCAGCGGTCCTTGTAGCGGCCGCCCGGGACGAGCCGCCCGCTGAGGGTGTACGGACCGGGAACGCTGGCCTTCAGCGCGGGTCCCGGCGGCGCGAGACGCTTCAGGCGCAGGAATTCGTCGACCACTCCCAGGCCGCGCGGGGCGCGAAGGTCCCCGGTGACGGCGTGCTTCCCGCGCTGGTCGTGGGCCGGCGGTCCGAAGCGCCGCGGCGGCTGAGCCTCGAGCGCGAGGCCCTCGAGGAATCCGTAGAACGACAGGTTGAAGTCCAGCCGGGTTTGTTCGCCGTCGGTGATGACATCGAGCCCGGCGGCCGTCTGGTCGTGGATCGCGGCGATGACCGCGTCGTCCTGCAGTTCGGCGCGGTCGTCCGGCCCGAAGTCCTGCAGGTGCGCGCAGGCGTACTCCAGCCAGCCGGGGAAGGGGTAGCTGCCGATGACGGTGGTGCGCAACGGGCGATCCATCATAACGGTCTCCGTCGGACCAGATGCACGAACAGATACCCGGACCCGGCCGCGGCGGCCAGGTGCTTGAGCGAATGGCCGCTGACGACGCCGAGCGCGCCGTAGATCGGGCGGTCGAAGTGCTCGAGGACCTTCGACAGGGCATACAGGCCGAGCGCGAGCGCCATCCAGGACGTTCCGCGGAACGGGGCGGGGAAGAGCAGCAGGATGACGGGGACCAGCACGATGGCCCATCCCTGCAGCAGGCCGTAGAAGCGCAGGTCGCCTCCCCAGCGCCAGTACAGCAGCGTGCCGACGCCCGCGAGGAGGAGAGGCGCCCAGAGGATGCGCCCCAGGGAGCCGTTGACCCGTTCGAGGACCATGATGCCCAGCAGCGCCGAGAAGCCGACCGCCATGGGCAGGCGGTCCCAGAAGAGGGTCGCGTCGGAAGGAGCCCAGTGATAGTAGGCAGATCCGAAGCCCGTGAGGAAGACGGCGACCGCGAGGAGCAGCCACAGAATCCGCGCCTCCGGCTCGGGTAGCAGGAGTTCCCGTTTCGCCAGGATGTTATAAAGAGCGGCGAGTCCGACCACTAAGAAGGGAAGGTTGGACGCGACGTTCAAGGCGTGGGGGGTGCCGAGCAGGGTCCGCTGGTCCGCGAATTGATGGTACGCGGGATCCTGGGGAATCGGCTTCACGAAGAACACGCCGATCAGGGATCCCAGCGCGAGGAAGGCCAGCGCCGCCTGCTTCAGCGTCGCGGAACCGCGTCGAGGATCAACCCCTTCCATGCGTGGCGTGTTAGTATAGTGGCGGGGCGGGTACATGGGCCAGGAAACCGTCTACTGCATCCGGTGCGCCTCACGAATCGGCGGCGCCGATTTCGCGAGTGGGAGAGCATACCGCGTCTCGGGCAAGTCCATCTGCGCTAACTGTTTTCCGGAAGTCTTCCCCACGCTGACCGCCGAGGAGCGCCGCGAGTTCGCTCCCCAGACGCCGCCGCGCGGAAAGTCCACCAGCAAGATCAAGCTCATCAAGCCGTCCGCGAGCACGGCCTCGCGGCTTCCCGCCGGGCGCCCCGAGCCGCCGAAAAAACAACCTTCGCGGACGCCCCTGATCGCCGGGATCGCCGGTATCGTCCTCCTGCTGGCCGTCGCGGCGTTCTGGTCGATGTCCCGCCCCTCGGCTTCCCCGGAGCCGGAAGAGCGGGTCTCGCGGCCGCTCCCGCCGGCGCCGCTGCCGAAGCCCGCGCCCTCCCCGCCGACGCCGCCGCCCCCGGAGGAGAAGGCGGAGGAGCCTCAACTCCGCGACGCGCGGCTCGCCATCGAGGCCGCCCGCGCGAAGGCGAAGTTGTTCCCCAACGACTTCATCGCCCAGCTCGCGGCCTGGGAAGACGCGGCCCGGAAGGCCGCGCTCACGCCGCTGTTCCGGGAGGCCTCCGCGGGGCTGAAGGAGATCCGGGAGCGGGTGGCCGTGGCCGCTCCGACGACGGCGCCGCCCGTGGATCCGCCGTCCCCGGCGCCGGCGCCTGTCGCGGAGACCGGCGTCAGCGCCGCCCTCTGGAACGCCGCGATGGCGAAGGCGAGCGCCGGCGATTTCGACGGAGCCGCCGTCGAGTTGCGCAAGGAGCCGGCCGGGAACGCGGAAGCCGATCTGCTGCTCACCGCCCGCGCCGCGCAGCTGGACTCGCGGGCCGAAGTGTCGCGGCAGCCGGTCGGCCAGCGCATTGTGCTGAACTACCGCCCGGATTCGGGCGAATCCCGACATGTCGAAGGGACGCTCGTACGGGCCGTCCCCGAGCGGCTGGAGATCAAGCAGGGCGAGGAGAGCGTCTTCGTCGAGATCGAGGACATCACCGCGGGCTCGCTGGTCGCGATCTGCCGGCCGTCGGAGGCGCTGCGGCGCCGCTACGCCCTGCTGCTGATCCTCGAGGGCGAGCGGGTGGGCGCCGAGCGCCTGGCCGGGGCGGACGCGTTCCCGTCGCGCTACTGGGACTACGCGAAGGACGTGAAGCGGTCCCCGGCCCCGTCGCACGAGCTCGAGGCGCGTCGCCTCTTCTACGCCGCCGAGAAGGAGTTCGCGAAGACGGAGACGATGGCGTCGGGGATCGCGAAGTACCGGTCGCTCTCGGAGAACTTCGGCGAGACGCGGCTCGTGAAGAGCGAGGCCGTGCGCATCAAGCAGCGGGCGGAGACGGGGAAGGAGTACTTCTTCGCGATGGGCGCGCTCAAGGCCACGGGCACCTTCGCGCTGGCGCCGGCGACGCGGACGGAACTCGCCTGGGTCTCGAAGGCCGACGTCGAGGGCAACCAGGCGCTCGAGAACTACGTCGAGGCCGAGTTCGCGGCGCTGCCCGACGTCGGCTACAAGTGCTGGGCGCTGCTGGGAGGCTGCTGCTCCGAGGTTTTCGCGTGCTATCTCCAGACGACTGAAGGGACGGAGTTCAATTCGAAGACGCGGCAGAAGGTCGCGATCGATCCGGGCGCCGGGGCGGCGTCGCCCCTGAAGAACAAGATCGGCGGCCTGAAGAAGACGCACGAGGAGCACAAGATCAAGGGCTCGAAGACGCATCCCAAGCTGCCGGCGCGCTGGGAGTGGGTCGAGATCCCGCTGCCCAAGTATGCGGGGCCGGGCTCCAAGAAGATCCGCCTGCTCAGCGACCAGCAGGGCTTCGGCGTGGCGATCATTGTCGTCAGCTCGACCAGGGCCGCTCCGCCCTCCGACGCGGACTTCAAGGACGATCTGACGCAGCTGAAGGGGTCGGCGCCGCCTCCGCCGGACGCGAAGCCCTGGCGGACGCTCTTCGACGGGAAGACCAAGGAAAGCGTGCTGCGGGGGGAGGCTCCGGGCTGGAAGGTCGAGAACGGCGCGCTGCTGAGCGTCGCCGGGATCAACGACGCCGCCCAGACGAAGGAGAGCTTCACCGACGGCGAGATCCGCATCCGCTTCGAAGGGCAGGACCTGGAGAAGCTGTGGTTCAAGCTGCGTCAGGGCGGCGCCGCCGGCGTGGGTTATGCGATTGCCTTCGACAACAACCTGAAGCTCTACGAGGGGAAGCCGCACGAACTCATCTTCACGGCGCAGGGAGACAAGGTGACGGCGACGATGGACGGCAAGCCGATCGGGGTGATCGTGGAAGGCGCGGCGGCGTCCGGCCTGCTGCAGTTCAACGGCGCCGGCAAGCGCTTTGCGGTCCTCTCCCTCGACGTCAGACCTTGAGGAAGATCTTGCGCTTGTACATCCAGCAGCAGATCAGCCAGAGGACGAAGGTCCACGCCAACGAGGCCCAGATCGGGCCGTAGGCGGTCTCGAAGAGCGCGCTGCCGAAGTGCGTCCGGATCGACTGGGACACCCAGCCCTTGAACATCTGCCACATCAGGTACATCGCCGTGCAGTTCATGCCGACGACGACGAACGGGAAGGTCCATCTCTTATATCCCGCGATGTCGACCAGATAGTAAAAGCCCGAGAGGATCCACAGCGTCCAGCCCGAGCAGAAGAGCGCCCACGACGGCGTCCAGATCTTCTTCACGATCGGACAGAGGATATACGAATCGCGGATGAACGGCAGGATCTGCGGGTCGCAGAGGATGCTGGCGGCGAAGCAGGCCGCGCCCGACGCGAGCAGCAGCTTCAGCTTGTCCATCGGCCGCCGCGGGCCGCGGAGCAGCTCGCCGGCCATGACGCCGATCAGCATCGTCGCCGTCGACGGGATGAAGTTCAGGGTCGAGTAGCCGCCCGCGTTGTATTTGAAGTTGTGCGGCGGGAAGAGGTTCAGGAACCAGAGGTCGAAGGCCTGGCCGAAGTTCGCATTCATGCTCCAGTGCGCCGCGAAGCCGCTGAAGCGATACGCGTCACTCTTGACCCCGATGGCCGACCAGTTCGTCTCCGGTCCCGCGACCGGGACCAAGGCGAAGCAGAGCCAGTAGCCGAGGAGGATGCCCGCGAGCGATGCGAGCTGCACCTTGAGACCCCTGCCTTCGAGCAGCACCAGGAACGTATACCCCAGCCCGATCTGGCTGAGCACATTGACGAAGGTCCAGTCGGTCTGCTTCGCGCCGTTCGAGGAGCAGAAGACGCCCAGGAGGATCAGGATCAGCGAGCGCCATAAGGCGTGAAGGACGATGCGCTGCTGCGAGTCGCCCTTCGCGCGGCGGGCGGCGACGGAGTAGGGGACGGCGACGCCGACCATGAACATGAACGAAGGCTGGACCAGGTCCCAGAACGAGCAGGAGCGCCACTCCGGGTGGCTGAACTGGTAGCTCAGGAAATTCCAGACCGGGCCCGACTTGACGTTCGCCGCGAGTTTGTGGACCTGGAAGGCCGACGTCGCCAGGACCAGCATGAGGAAGCCGCGGTAGGTGTCGAGCGACAGCCGCCGCTCCGGCTTCGGCGGCGCGTAGGGGGGCGGGGTCGGATCCTTCACATCCATCGTCGCTCCGTTCGTGGGTCCCCGGGGGCGGAATGTAACGCCTTAAGGAAGAGTCTCGTCCCGGCTGCGGGCATGCCGGATGAAGGCCTCCGCCGCCTTGAATCCCGCCTCCATGCCCCGGTGCTTCTGCATCGCCTCGTGGTACGCGTCGTAGAAACCAGCCGGGTTCTGGCTCGCGTGCGCGTAGCAGGCTTCCTTCTTCCGCTCCACGACCGGGGTGATGTCGACATAGTGGGTCGGGTGGAAGTGCTGGGTCTGCGCGCCCAGGTCGACTTCGAAGTAGTAGAGGGCGAACTTCCGGCCCAGGCGCAGCCACGCGTCATAGATCAGGAACGACGTCGCCCGGTGGTCGCGGTGCGTGTCGATCGGCCAGTGCGTGAGGACGATATCCGGCTTCTCCTCGGCGACGATCTTGCGCACCTCGTCGTAGCGGGCCGCGTGGATCTCCGTCGCGCCATCGATCTGACCGGCGAAGATCGCCCGGACCTTGAGGATCGCGCAGGCCTTCCCGATTTCGGCCGATCGGATTTCCGCGGCCTCGTCGGGCGTCTTCCCTTTGATTCCGGCCTCGCCCTTCGTGAGGTAGAAGTTGACGGCGTCGTGGCCGAGGTCGGCATAGCGCGCCATCGTCCCGCCGGCGCCGGACTCGGGGTCGTCGGGGTGGCCGCCCGCGCAGAGGATCTTCAGCTTCCTTCGGTCCTGGGGGCCGTCGAGGGGGAGGAGGGCGGCGGCGCCGCCGAGGAACAGGTCGCGCCGGCTGATCTCGCCCATCTCCCTATCCTACGTCGGCTCGCGGCGTCCGCGGGTTCCGCTCATCCGGAAGAACAGGCTCAGCGCCCAGGGGAGATGGCGCTGCAGGAAGACCGCGATCTTGCCGTGGCCGGTCAGGATGATCTCGCGCTTGCGCCGGGCCACGGCGCGGACGATCTTGCGCGCCGCGACATCCGTCGGCATCACGATCCACTTCGGATACGGGTCGCCCTTGCCGGGATGATGCACACCCTGGTTGTCGACCTCGCGGAAATCGCTCTGGGTGAAGCCCGGGCTGATCAGGGTGACGGCGACGCCCTTGGGGAGCAGCTCGTGGTAGAGCGCCTCGGCCAGCGCGCGCACGGCGAACTTGCTCATCGAATACGCCGCGGTCGCCGGGACGCTGACATGCCCGCTCACGCTGCCGATCAGCGCCAGGCGGCCCTGCGTCTTCTCGAGCGCGGCGATCGCGGGCTTCACCGTATGGAGCACGCCGAAGACGTTCGTGTCGAACTGGCGGCGGAAGTCGTCGAGGGAGAGCTCCTCGACCGGGCCGACGACGCCGAAGCCCGCGTTGGCGACGACAACGTCGAGCGCGCCGAACGTCGCGACGGCCGATGCGATCGCGGCCTGGACCTCTTCGGCCCTCGTGACGTCGCAACGGAGCGGCAGCGCCTTGCGTCCGAGTCCCTCGATGTCGTGCGCGAGCTTCTCGAGGAGTTCGAGGCGGCGGGCGGCGACGGCGACATTCGCGCCTTCCCGGGCGAGCTCGAGGGCGACGGCCCGGCCGATGCCGGACGACGCGCCGGTCACGAACGCCGTCCTGCCCGCGAATCGCATTACTTGAGGAGACCGCGGAGATACGTCGAGTTCGTGATCATGTCGGCCTTGATGTCCTTCGCGGGGCTCGACGTCTCGAGCACCGCCCAGCCCTCGAAGCCGCTCTTGAGCACCGCCTCGATATACCGGGGCATGTCGATGCCGCCTTTGCCGAGGTAGCCGGGGTTGTCCTTGATGTGGAGCTGGCAGACGCGGTCCTTCCCGAGCCAGACGATCTCCTTATAGATGTCGTACTTCTGGTTGAAGGAGTTGCCGACGTCGTAATACACCTTCACGGCGGGGGACTGGACCTGGTCGAGGATCCACGCGTTGTCCTCGGCGGAGATGGTGTTCTCGAGGCCGAGGACAACGCCGGCCTTCTCGGCCAGGGGCGCGAGCACCTTGAGGCGGTCGGCGGTGGCCTTCTGCTCGTCGCGCTCCTTGATCTGCTGCTTGCCGAAGAAAGGCAGGAGGATGACTTTCGTGCCGAGGGCGGCGGTGGCGACGATCGACTGCTCGACCCACTTCGGCCCGTTCGCATGGGCCTTCAGGTTGTCGCGGTGCAGGATCTCGAGGCAGGTGCCGACGATCGGGATGCCGGTCGTCTTCGATTCATCGACGAAGGCCTTCTGCTTCCCGGCGTCCATCATCGGGAGGTTTTCCTCGCCCTTCTTTTCATCGTTCTTGCCGAGGGAGACCTGGACGCCGTCGAGGCCTGCTTCCCTGGCGAGGGCGAAGGAGCCGATCTTTCCCTCGAGGGCGAGGTTCCAGTCGGTGGCGGCGACCCGGATGTTCACCCGGCGGAGGACGGCGGCCCAGGCATCGGGCCGGGTCCCCAGCACGGCCGCGGCGGCCGCGACGAACGTGCGTCGCGTGATCGTCATCTCATCCTCCAGGGGATAAAAGAGACCGTCCCCTTTATCCTGCTAAAGCGATTTCAGAAAGGCGAGCAAGTCGGTCAATTCCGCGGGACTGAAGTCGGGCTTGCTGTTCAGCTTCGACGGCCGGTGGTGCTCCTGGAACACGCTCTCGAGCGTCTTCGCCCGACCATCGTGCAGCCAGGGCCCCCGCTTCCACACCCCCCGCAGCGGCGGCGGATTGTAACCCCGCTTGTAGACGTCGTCCGGCGCCTCCAGCCCGACCTTCATCACGTCCTCCGACGTGTACGCGGGCGGGATATGGCAGACGTCGCAAAGCTTCTCTTTGAAGAGGATCCCCCCGCGGGCGACGGCGTCCGCGGGAACGTCGCGCGGCGGAGGCAGGAAATCGTTCGTCTCCAGGAACGCCACGACCGCCGACATCTCCTGCGGGTTCAGCTTCGGCTT
>Ga0137410_10000303_pt1 | contig 34847 bp, 33 predicted proteins | sample CZODoug1_16funga_FD_108878 | JGI IMG/M metagenome (GOLD analysis project Ga0137410, IMG submission 108878) | Vadose zone soil fungal communities from Angelo Coast Range Reserve, California, USA - CZODoug1_16fungal (Illumina Assembly) | ecosystem: Environmental > Terrestrial > Soil > Vadose zone... | reverse complement strand
ATCTGAAGAGAAAGCTCATGAAGTACATCCGCCACTACAACAAAGCTCCCAGAACCGTGAAATGGAAATATGCCGACCCTTCACGCCACATCAGTACACAATCAGTTGGTACAGGCCACTAGGAACTCGTCTCCCGCCGTTCCGGGGCGATATAATTTGACTCTACCCGCCTCTCGCCATTGTTCTCTGGAGGAAACATGACCGACAGCTTCGGTGCACGGCGCAAGATCAGTGTCGGTCGGCAGGAATACGAGATTCATTCGCTCGCGGCGCTGGATCGCAAGCTGGTCGGCCGGCTGCCATTCTCCCTCAAGATCCTGCTCGAAAATCTGCTGCGCTTCGAAGACGGGGTCAACGTCACGCGCAAGGACGTCGAAGCGCTCATCAACTGGGACGCAAAGGCAACCCCGAGCCAGGAAATCTCCTTCACGCCGAGCCGCGTCATCCTCCAGGACTTCACGGGAGTGCCTGTGGTCGTCGACCTCGCCGCCATGCGTGATGCCATGGTTGCTCTCGGCGGCCGTGCCCAGGAAATCAACCCGCTCGCTCCCGTGGAACTCGTGATCGATCACTCGGTGCAGGTCGACGAATACGGAACGGCCCAGGCGCTCGCGGCGAACAACGTCATCGAGTTCGGCCGCAATCGCGAGCGATATTCCTTCCTGCGCTGGGGTCAGACGGCATTCCGCAACTTCAAGGTCGTCCCGCCGAACACGGGCATCGTGCACCAGGTGAACATCGAGCACCTCGCGCGCGTGGTGTTCGCCGACGGCGCGAACGGCCTCGCACGCGCCTATCCCGACACACTGGTTGGAACCGACTCGCACACGACGATGGTCAACGCACTCGGCGTGCTTGGCTGGGGCGTGGGGGGTATAGAAGCGGAGGCAGCGATGCTGGGTCAGCCCGTCACCATGTTGATCCCGCAGGTCATCGGATTTCGCCTCGCGGGCGCACTCGCGCCGGGCGCAACGGCCACGGACCTGGTGCTGACCGTCACCGAAATGCTGCGCAAGAAGGGAGTCGTCGACAAGTTCGTCGAGTTCTTCGGCGACGGGCTCGGCCGGCTGCCGCTCGCCGACCGGGCAACGATCGCGAACATGTCGCCGGAGTTCGGCAGCACCTGCGCCATTTTCCCGATTGACGACGAGACGATCCGCTACCTCGAGCTGTCCGGTCGGTCGGCCGAGCAGATCGCGCTCGTGCGCGCCTATGCCGAAGCGCAGGGACTGTGGCGCAAGGACGGCGCGCCGGCCGCCGACTACACCGATGTGCTCGAACTCGATCTCGGTCACGTGGAACCCTCGATGGCGGGGCCGAAGCGTCCGCAGGATCGCGTGCCCTTGCGGATCGCGAAGACCGTGTACGAAACGAGCGCGCGCAAGATGGCGGAGGAACGCGCGCAGAAAAACCCCGGCGCGCACGGCACGGCCCACGTCAATGGCTCGGCCGGCTATGAGCTCAAGGATGGTGCCGTCCTGATCGCCGCGATCACGAGCTGTACCAACACCTCGAATCCCGCGGTGATGATCGGCGCCGGCCTGCTCGCCCGCAATGCGCGCAAGCGCGGTCTGACAGCGAAGCCCTGGGTCAAGACGAGCCTCGCGCCCGGCTCGCGTGTCGTTACCGACTACTATCGGACGGCCAACCTCACCGACGATCTTGCGGCAGTCGGTTTCTATACGGTGGGCTACGGCTGTACGACCTGTATCGGCAATTCCGGTCCGCTCAAGCCGGAGATCTCGGAGGCCGTCAAGACGGGCGACATCGCCGGCTGCGCGGTGCTGTCAGGCAACCGGAACTTCGAGGGGCGGGTGCATCCGGAAGTGAAGATGAACTTCCTCGCGTCGCCGCCGCTCGTCGTCGCGTACGCGCTGGCAGGCACGCTCGACATCGACATGAACAACGAAACGCTGGGCACCGATACCACGGGCGCGCCGGTGTACCTCAAGGACGTATGGCCGAGCCCGGGCGACGTCCAGGCGGTGATGGCTGCCTCGATCAATTCCGAGATGTTCCGCAAGAGCTATGCCAGCGTCTTCGCCGGCGACGATCACTGGAACAGCATCAAGATCCCGCAGGGCGAGCTCTACCGCTGGGACGCCGGCTCGACCTACGTCAAGCACCCGCCCTACTTCGCCGGCATGAGCATGACGCCTGCACCCGTGAAGGACATCGTTGGCGCCAACGCGCTCGCCGTGCTCGGCGATTCGGTCACGACCGATCACATCTCCCCGGCCGGCAACATCTCGAAGACGAGCCCGGCCGCGAAGTACCTGATGGCGCTCGGGGTCACGCCGGCGGATTTCAACTCGTACGGCGCGCGTCGCGGCAATCACGAGGTCATGATGCGCGGCACCTTCGCCAACATCCGCTTGCGCAATCTGATGAACCCGGGCGTCGAAGGCGGAGTCACGGTGCACGTGCCGAGCGGCGAGCAGATGAGCATCTACGATGCCGCCATGAAATATCAGGCATCCGGGACGCCGCTGGTGATCGTGGCCGGCAAGGAATACGGCACCGGTTCCTCGCGCGACTGGGCGGCAAAGGGCACGATGCTTCTCGGCGTGCGCGCGGTTATCGCGGAGAGCTTCGAGCGCATCCACCGCTCGAATCTCATCGGCATGGGAGTCCTGCCGCTTGAATTCAAGAATGGCCAGACCGCGCAGGGCCTCGGCCTTACTGGCCGCGAGAAGTTCGATATCGCCGGCCTGCAGCGCGGCGATGCCAGGTCCGTCGCCGTGATCGCAACGCCCCCTGCCGGCACACCGATCCGGTTCGAGGTGCGGGTTCGGATCGACACCCCGAAGGAGCGCGAGTACTTCAAGAACGGCGGCATCCTGCATTTCGTGCTGCGGCAGCTTGCAAGGACTTCCCACGCACGTCCAGGGACGACAACGACAAAACATGACGTGAAGAAAACCGCTCGCATGGGAAAGGGCGCCAGCAAGGGCGGCGCCAGCCGCAAGCCGAAAGCGAAGACGCGCAGGTCAGCCTCGAAGCCCGTCAAGCGCGCGCGATCGGCCGCTCGCCGTCCGAAATTGAAGACGAAGGCGCGCAAGGGCAAATAGGCGCCGCTACCGGGCGTCCGACTCCACCGTGCAGTTGGTCATCTTCGATCTCGATGGCACGATCACCTGGCGTGACAGCCTCCTGCCGTACGTGGCGGGGTTCCTTCGCCGCAATCCGCGTTACTGCCAGCGTCTCTGGCGCGTGCCGGGCGCGCTCCTGCACTTTCTCATCGACGGCCAGGATCGCGGGCGCCTCAAGGAAGCACTGATCAGGGGCTTGCTCCACGGCGTCGAACGGCAAGCGCTCGAGGCGTGGACGGCGATCTTCGTCGAGCGGCTCGTTGCAAGCCGCTGCCGGCCGCAAGCGCTCGAACAGATTCGCCTGCACCGCGGCGAACAGCATCGGCTCATACTGCTCTCGGCAAGTCCCGACCTCTACGTCACGAGCATCGGCGAGCGCCTGATGTTCGACGAAAGCATTGCGACGGGCGTCCGGTGGAACGGCGATCGGCTCGACGGTCACCTGACGACCGACAATCGACGCGGAGAAGAGAAGGCGCGCGTGCTCGAGGGACTTCGCTCGCGGTACCCGGGCCTGCGAGTCGTCGCCTACGGCAACAGTGCGTCGGATTTTCCGCATCTGCTGCTCGCGGAGGAAGGCTGGTGTGTCACCGAGAGCTCGAGCCTCGCTCGGCGCGCGGCGGAGCTCGGTCTGAAGACCGTGGCCTGGGCATGAAGCAAGCGTCGCGCGATCGCCTGTTGAAGTACGAGCGGCTCACCGAGCCGGTCGCGCCGCGCTCCGTCTATTACGCCCGGCTGCGCCGAAGCATCGCGACGGGTGGCGTTCTCGTGCTGGTGTCGCTCGGCATCGGGGCGCTCGGCTATCACGGCTTTGAAAGCCTGCCCTGGATCGACGCGTTCCTCAATGCTTCGATGATCCTGGGCGGCATGGGACCCGTCGACAGCCTGCACACGACGGGCGGCAAGCTCTTCGCGACGGCTTACGCGCTTTACAGCGGCCTCGTGCTGTTGCTGACGGCGGGCATCGTGATCGCGCCGGCGGTTCATCGCCTCCTGCATCGCTTTCACGTCGACCAGTAAGGCCGACCCGGAAAGCGTTAACGGCGCCGGTCCTGCGCCCGGGCGCTTCGCTCCGCCGTGGTTGCCAGCCAGATCGCAACCAGGACGAGAGGTCCGCCCACCCACGTCGCCCCGGGCACCGCTTCGCCGAAGTAGATGAAGGCGAGCGCCGAACCGATGACCCCTTCTCCGAGGAGCGTCACGCTCACGGTCGATGGGTGCAGGAATCGCAGCGACCAGTTGTAGCCCGAGTGGCCGATGAGCTGCGGGATCACCGCGATACCGAGCAATGCGAGCCAGGTGGCGGCGTCATAGCCGTTCATGGCGGCGCCGGACCCTAGCGCCACCATCCAAAGGACGACCGCCGCGGCCGAGTAACAGCAAAAGAGATATGGCACCAGCGGCAGTTGCAGGCGAGCGACCCGTGCGAACAGCAAATAGCCACCCATGGCCGCTCCGCCCGCGAGCGCGAGCAGGTCGCCGAGCGCCCCTGCGTGAGTGTCTCGACCGCTGGCAAGACCGATGATGGCGGCACCGGCGACGGCGAGTGCGATCGCAAGCAGGGTTCGCGGCGCCGGACGGTCGGCCCGCGATAGCCAGCCGAAGAGCGCCACCCAGATGGGCGAGGTGTTGACCAGGATCACGCTGTTGCTGACCGATGTGTAGTTGAGCGAGCTGATCCAGGTCGCGAAATGCAGCGCGAGGCACAGGCTCGCCCCGACGGTTGCGAGGCCCGCGCTTCGCGTCATGGATGCCCGCAGCGACCGCCAATGCCAGGGAACGATGAGCGCAACGAAAGCTGCGGCAATGCTGAGGCGCCAGGCCGCGATGGCGAGCGCCGGCGCGGCGGCCATCCGCGCGAAGATTGCACCATGGGAAACGGCAAGGACGGCAATGGCGACGACAGCGATCGGCAGCAGCCGATGCGGGCTCGCCGCTCCGTTCGCCTGCGGCACTGTCATGCGTACGCGTGACGCCCGACGGGCGAACCGGCTCAGGAATTGCCGGCCGCGAGCGGGCGCTGCAGGCGCGAACTCGCAGCAAGCCTGACGTGCAATGCGAGGACCAGCTGCTCGGTGCTTTGCCAGTCGATGCAGGCGTCGGTCACGGAGACGCCGTAGCGCAGCTCGCGCCGGTCGGCGGGAATCGGCTGATTGCCGGCGTGCAGGTTGCTCTCGAGCATGAGACCAACGATCGAGCGGTTGCCGTCCAGGATCTGGTTGATGCAGTTCTCGGCGACCAGCGGCTGCAGCGCCGCATCCTTGTTGGAATTCCCGTGGCTGCAGTCGACCATCACGTTGACCGGAAGGCCTGCCTTGGCAAGCTCCTGCTCACAAAGCGCGACGCTCACGGAATCGTAGTTGGTCCGTCCGCCGCCACCCCGCAGCACGATATGGCCATGGGCGTTGCCGCGCGTATGAAATACGGCCGACTGCCCCTGTTGCGAAATACCGAGGAAGTGGTGCGGATGGCGCACGGACTGCAGCGCGTTGATCGCGACCGTAAGCGTCCCGTCCGTGCCGTTCTTGAATCCGATCGGCGTCGACAGGCCACTCGCCATTTCGCGGTGGGTCTGCGACTCGGTCGTGCGGGCGCCGATCGCGGTCCAGGTAATGAGCTCGGACAGGTACTGCGGCATGATCGGATCGAGCGCCTCGGTCGCGGCCGGCAGGCCCTGTTCCGCCAGGTCGACGAGGAGCTGCCGCGCCAGTGAAATGCCCTTCTCGATATGAAAGGAATCGTCCATGTAGGGATCGTTGATGAGGCCCTTCCAGCCCACCGTGGTGCGCGGCTTTTCGAAATAGACGCGCATCAGGAGGACCATCGAGCGCTCGACGCGCTTTGCGAGGCTTCGGAGGCGCCCCGCATATTCCCGTGCCGCATCGAGGTCGTGAATCGAGCAGGGCCCGACGACCATGAAGAGCCGCGGATCGCGACGCTCGAGGATCGCTCGCACGACATCCCGCGAGCGATACACGTGCTCCTCGGCACGTGCGCTCAGCGGAATCGCGCGCTTCACCTCTTCCGGCGTCGGCAGGAGATCGCTCGAGACGACGTTGACGTTATGGAGGCGGTCCTGTTCGGTCGGGCTCATGGCGTCAATCTACATGGAAGTCCGAACGGTCCAAAGCTCCGGGAAGAGACGCAGCTCGAGCGCCTTCATCAGATAGGAAACGCCGCCCGTGCCGCCGGTGCCGCGCTTGTAGCCGATGATCCGTTCCACGGTCTTCACGTGGCTGAAGCGCCAGAGCTGGAAGTTGTGATCGAGATCGACCAGCTTCTCCGCGAGCTCGTAGAGGTCCCAGTGCTCATCCACCGTGTGATACACGGAGAGCCAGGCGGCCGCGACCTGCTTGTTCGCATGATACGGCTGGCTCCAGTCGCGATCGACGTACTCCTGCGGGATATCGTAGCCACGGCGACTGAGGAGCCGCAGGCATTCGTCGTAGATGCTCGGGCTATGCAGCGCCCGGTTGACGACCTCGTGGACCGCGGGTTCCCGCTGGAAGACCTGCACGTACTCCGGATTCTTGTTGCCGAGCAGGAATTCGAGGACGCGGTACTGGTGCGACTGGAATCCGGAAGACTTGCCGAGGTGATTGCGAAAGCTCGAATAGTCGGCCGGCGTCATCGTCGACAACACGTCCCAGGCCTGCACCATCTGCGTCTGGATGCGGGCAAAGCGCGAAAGCATCTTGAAAGAGGGCCCGAGGTCATCGCGACGGATGCAATCGAGCGCCGCCGTGAGTTCATGCAGGCAGAGCTTCATCCACAGCTCCTGCACCTGATGCGCCGCGATGAACAGCGCTTCGTCGTGATGCGAGGACAGCGGATGCTGGGCCGCGAGCAGCTGGTCGAGATGCAGGTACTGGCCGTAGGAAAGCGACTGGCCGAGATCCCAGTGCACCGGCTCGTCGGCAAGATCGACCTTGCTGCGCGGCTCCGTGTCGCTCCGCTCGGTCATGGCGAGGGTTTCTCGCCGCCGTCCGGCCCGTAAAAGATCACCCAGACGCTCAAGTCGGAGGAGAAATACTCGAACCGGTGCGGTACGCCCGCCGGCGCGAACAGGAAATCCCCCGGGCCGAAGGTGAGCCGTTCGCTCCCGACCACGAAGGTTCCAGACCCCGTGGCGACGATATAGGCCTCGTCACGCCGGTGCGGCTGCTGTGAGTCGACTTCGCGCGGCTGGTAGAGCTCGACTTCGAGCGTCCCATGTTCGAACACGACGGCATAGCGCTCGCCGGACGAGCCCGGAATCTGGCGCGCGGCATCGGCGACGGAAATCCTGCGATTCGCACTGAAGGATGACATCGGGGGCCTCGTCCGTTGAGAGCACACAGTCGCCGCGACCGGCGGGGATTGTCAAGCCGCAAAGACCCAGTCCGGTACGTGACGCCAGCCCTGGCCGAGCTCGCGGTCGAGCGTCCGGAAGTGCGGTTCGTGGCGCGCCACCAGCGCCCAGAAGCGCTGCGAGTGATTCATATGGACGCGATGACAGAGTTCATGCACCACAAGATAGCGCACAACTTCCGGCCGCTGAAACAGCAGGCAGGCATTGAGGCTCACCACGCCCTGGCGCGAACAGCTGCCCCAGCGCGTGCGCTGGCGGCGGATTTCGAGCCGCCGAAAGTCGATTCCTGTTTCGCCGGCCACCCGCGCGAGCCAGGGCCCCATCGCCGATCGCGCCCGGGCTCGCAGCCAGTTCTGCAGAAGGCGCATTCCGGCTCGCTCGTCGGCGGGCGGCGTCATCAATATCAATTCCGAGTCGCCGGCTCTGCGCAGCGACGAGCGGCAGCTCGTCTCATGACGGACGTGGAAGGTCGCGCCGATCGCCGCGAGGTTGATGATCGCCGGAATCCGCTGCCGATCGGGCGGCGCGAGCGCCCGCATTTCGTCGACCTTGCGCGCTATCCATTCGCTGTGGCCCATGACAAAACTCTGCACGACCCGCACGCCGACGCCCCGCGGCACGACCACTTCGACGCGCCCGCCGGGATACACGCGCACGGTCAGTCGCCGTGCGCGGTGGCTGCGGCGGACATGCCACGCGGCTGCGCCCTCATCGAGCCCGAGTGCGAGTTGAGGGCTTTCTCCCGCCTTGTGCCCGTCTGTCATGCCCATGGCTAAAGCGCGGCCGCCCAGCGGCTGCCCTGCTCGATCGCCCGCTTGGCGTCGAGTTCCGCGGCGACCAGGGCGCCGCCGAGCAGGCACGTGTCGATACCCGCCGCCCGCAACGGCGCTTCCAGCTCGCGCAGCGGTTCCTGCCCGGCGCAGATCACGACGTTGTCGACCTCGAGGAGTTGCGGCCGGCCGTCGCGCTCGATATGCAATCCCTGATCGTCGATCCTGCGATAGGCAATGCCGTCCAGCATGCGCACGCCGCGGCGCTTGAGTTCAAGGCGATGGATCCAGCCGGTCGTCTTGCCGAGGTCCGCGCCTGGCCGCCCCATTTTCCGTTGCAGCAACGTGATCGTGCGCGTCGATGGGACTTGCGGCACCGCATGTCGCAGCAGCCCGCCCCGCGACTCGAGCGTGCGATCGATGCCCCATGAGGCGAGAAAGGCGTCAACATCAAGACTCGTCGGTGCTTGCGACTGCGACAGGAACATGGCGACGTCGAAGCCGATGCCGCCGGCACCGACGATGGCGACGCGCCCGCCGACAGGCGCCGAGCGCAGCAAGACATCCGGGTAGTAGCGGACACTTCGATGTTCGATCCCTTCGATGGCCGGCACGCGAGGCGTGACGCCGGTCGCGAGCGCGACTGAGTCGTAGCGGTTTCCGATGATTTCCCCTGGCTCGACCCGAACCCCGAGGCGAAGGATAACGCCGCCGAGCGCGAGTTGCGTCGCGAAGTAACGTAATGTCTCGTCGAATTCTTCCTTGCCCGGTATGCGGCGCGCCATGTTGAACTGGCCGCCGATCGTTGGCGCGGCGTCGTAGAGCGTCACCTGGTGGCCGCGCGCCGCGGCAATCGACGCACCGGCGAGACCGGCCGGCCCCGCACCTATCACGGCGACGCGCCGAGCCCTTTCCGTGCGTGGGTAGTTGAGTTCGCCCTCGCGGCAGGCCCGCGGATTGACCAGGCAGGAAGCCGTCTTCTTTTCGAATACGTGATCGAGGCAGGCCTGGTTGCAACCGATGCAGGTGTTGATCTCGGGCGCGCGGCCGGCCGCGGCTTTACGCACGAAGTCGGCGTCCGCAAGGAGCGGCCGCGCCATGGACACCATGTCGGCCTGCCCGTCGCGGATGATCGCGTCCGCCGTTTCCGGCGTATTGATGCGGTTGGTCGTGATGAGGGGCAGCCGGATCGCGTTGCGGAGCATCGCGGTAACCCAGGCGAATGCCCCACGCGGCACCGGAGTTGCAATCGTTGGAATGCGGGCTTCGTGCCAGCCGATGCCGGTATTGATGAGCGTCGCGCCGGCCGCCTCGATGGCCTTCGCCAGGGCCCGGGTCTCCTCGAGGGTATTCCCCCCTTCCACCAGGTCGAGCATCGACAGCCGGTAGATGATGATGAAATCGCTGCCGACGGCCGCGCGAATCTGTCGAACGATCTCGGTTGCGAACCGGATTCGATTCTCGAAAGGCCCGCCCCACTCGTCCTCACGCCGGTTCGTGCGGCTCACCAGGAACTGATTGATGAGGTAGCCCTCGGATCCCATCACCTCGACGCCGTCATAGCCTGCCTCGCGCGCGAGCGTCGCGCAGCGGACGAAAGCCGCGATCTGGCCGAGTACGCCGCGCCGGCTCAGCTCCTTCGGGTTGAACGGCGAGATCGGCGCGCGGATCGCGGACGGTGCAATCGCGAGCGGGTGATAGGCGTAGCGCCCCGTGTGCAGGATCTGCATGCAGATCCGCCCGCCTTCCGCATGCACCGCTGCCGTCACCAGGCGGTGACGCGCGAGTTCATGACGTGAACTCAGCTTGCCGGCGAACGGAGCGACCCAGCCGCGCCGGTTCGGTGCAATGCCGCCGGTGACGATGAGCGCAACGCCGCCCCGCGCGCGTTCGGAAAAATAGCGGGCGAGGCGCGGATAGTCGCGCGCGCGATCCTCGAGCCCCGTATGCATGGAGCCCATCAGGACGCGGTTCGGAAGCGTGACGAAGCCGAGATCGAGCGGCGCTAGCAGGTGCGGATACGGACCGGATGCCACGGCGCAATGATAGCAATTGCGTGTGCTAGCATGCGCCGAATTCCCCGCCTCTGTCGCCAATCACGGGCCCATGACCGCCATTCTCCAGGCTCGCAATCTCGTCAAGAAGTATCGCGACGTCGTCGCCGTCGACGGCATTTCCTTCGATGTGCCCGCAGGCATCTGCTTCGGCCTGCTCGGACCGAACGGCGCCGGCAAGACGACCACGGTCGAGGTGATGGAAGGCATCGCACCACCGACTTCCGGCGATGCGCTTTATCTCGGTGAACCGATCGGCGCGCGCTTTCGCCAGGAAGCGGGCATCCAGTTCCAGAAGACGGCGCTGCAGGACTTCCTGACCGTGCGCGAGACGCTCGTGATGTTCCGGCGGCTGTATGAGCGCGGCATGGATGTCGATGAAGTCGTCCGCCTGTGCGCGCTCGAGACCATCGCCGGCCGCGACAACCGCAAGATCTCCGGCGGCCAGCAGCAGCGCCTGCTCCTCGGACTCGCGCTCGTGAACGATCCGCAGGTGCTCTTCCTCGATGAGCCGACCACCGGGCTTGATCCGCAGGCGCGCCGCAATTTCTGGGACCTCGTGAAAACCATCAAGGCGCGCGGCAAGACCATCGTGCTGACGACGCATTACATGGAAGAGGCCTACTTTCTCTGCGACCGCATCGCGATCATGGATCACGGCCGCATCATCGCCGAAGGCTCCCCGCAGCAGCTGCTCGAGGAGCACTTCGCCGACGTGGTGCTCGAACTGCCGGCCGCCGACTTCACGGTCGATCGCGCGCGGCTGCCGTTTCAGATCCTGGACGCGCGTGGCAATGTGGAAATCTCGACGGCGAACGTCGAGCGCACGCTCGCGCAGCTGATGGACCTCGGCGTGCCGCTCGGAAATCTGAGGATCCGCCCGCGCAACCTCGAGGACCTCTTCCTCGAGCTCACGGGCCGGGAGCTGCGCGCATGATGCGACGCCTGTTCGCGGTCTTCTACGCCCGCAACCTCGAGTTCCTGCGCGACCGCACGACCGTGATCTGGAATTTCCTCTTCCCGGTCGTGGTGGTCGTCGGCATGGGCCTCGTATTCGGTGGCGGTGCACGGCCGCTCTTCGAGGTCGGCGTGCTGCATGCCGGCACGGACATCGACCTGAAGAGCCACCCGTTCCTCGCGACCAGGTACGTGAAGTACTTCACCGTGACGGACGAAGCGGCCGCCATCCGCAAGGTCGCGCGTCATCAGATCGACCTCCTGATCGACCTGCGTTCGACGCCGCGCTACTGGGTCAACTCCGATTCGCCGAAGGGCTACATCGTCGAACGGCTGCTGAAGGAAACCGATCCCGCCATCGTGCGCCAGGCGGTCACGGGCGACGCCGTGCGCTACATCGATTGGCTCCTGCCGGGGGTCATCGGCATGAACATGATGTTCAACTGCCTGTTCGGCGTCGGCTACGTGGTCGTTCGCTACCGCAAATCCGGGTATCTCAAGCGGCTGAGTGCGACGCCGCTCAAGGCGATCGAGTTTATCGGCGCTCAGGTGCTGTCGCGCCTGGTGCTGACCCTGCTCGTGACCCTCGTCATCTATCTCCTCGCGAGCGGGCTCGTCGGCTTTCACATGCGGGGCAGCCACCTGCTGCTCGCCTGCGTCGCCGCGCTCGGCGCGTTTTCCATGATCGCGCTCAGCATGTTCGTCGTCGCCCGCTTCACGAGCGATGAGCTTGCCGCGGGCGTGCTGAATGCGCTCACCTGGCCGATGATGATGCTTTCGGGTGTGTTCTTCTCGCTGGAAGCGGCACCGCACTGGCTGCAACTGGTCGCGAAGGTGTTTCCGCTGACCCAGATGCTTGATGCGGCGCGCTCGATCATGATCGACGGCGCCGGGCCGGCCGACATTGCGCTGCCGGTCGGTTACCTGGCGCTCACGGGACTGACGTTTCTCGTGCTCGGCGCCTGGTCGTTCAAATGGCGGATCGATTGAACCGCCGGCGCGCTCAGGCGACGAGCGGCGGCAGCGGGCAGTGGATCGTGGCGCAGATCGCCCGCAGCAGCTCCGCCTCGCCGATCGTCAGCTCGTTATCGTGGGAAATCGTCTTGACCAGCGCCTCGATGAGCGCTTCCTTCGCCGCCGGCACGAGCTGATCGAGACGGCCGAGCGCGTCGTCGAGGCTCGCGACCCAATCCGGGATCGGGCTGAAGCCTGGCCGCTCGCGCGGCAACAGGCCGGACAGGCCGAATTCGTAGGCACGGCGAGCAGCGGTGCCGTCCGCTCCACCTTGCAGCGCGAGCAGGGAAAAGACGGTCTGCAGGTCCGTCGTGACGTCGCTCAGCTTCAGCGTACCGCGCCGCTGATTCGCCGACGTCCCGCCGAGTTCCTGTCTGGCGATGCGCGCCAGCGCGTACTCGTGGACGCTGATGTTCCCGTCCGCCTGTGCGACGCGGCTGACGGCGTCGAGAATCTTCGGGGCCAGAACCTGCGGCAAGCGCCGCAGCGCCGGAAACAGGCGCATCAGGAGTGGCAGGCGTTGCAGAGGGTCCAGGGCGGCGATCCGCAAATAGTGGGACGCCGCGACTTCCGCGTGCCGCGCTCCGAGCCTCTCCTCGAGAACGGCGAGCTGCTTCTGCCGAACGCCCGCATCCTCATCGAGCAGCAGCGACCAGAGCACGCCGACCGCGCGAGCCGGGTCGTTCACCCGTTCGAGCAGTTCCGCGGGCAGGGCTTCACGAATGCCGCGCGCGAGCGCGAGGTGGCTCGTCGCCGGGTTGCCGACGAGCCGGGTGATGGATTGCGCATCCGCGGCGATCGGCTGCTTGCCCGCCGAGCCCGCGAAAGCCGCGGCGCCGGGCATTTCCGATTCCGTGGCATCCGCATCCGGCAATGCCTGCGTCGCCAGCATCTTCGCGCCCACGCGAGCAAACTCGCTCTCATCGAACGACGGGTCGAGCGTTCGAATGCGCTCGATCAGAGGCGGATGCGTTGCGAAGGCGCGGCTCAGGCCCGGTGCGAACAGCATGTGAGCGACCTCCTCCGTGCCTGCGGCGTGCATCCTGGAGCCCTCTTCGAGTGCGCCGATCTTGACCAGCGCGTCGCGCAGCCCCTGCGGATCGCGCGTGAACTGGACCGCCGACGCATCGGCAACCTTTTCGCATTGACGGGACACGGCGGCCTGGATGAGCCGGCCGAAAAAAAGGCCGGTGTAGCCGAGGATCATCACGCCGAGACCCGCGAGCACGAGGGCGCCGCCCTTGCGGTTGCCGCTCGCACCGCGCATGACGAACTGGCCGATGTAGCCAATGACGAGCAGCCCGAACAGCAGGCCCATCAGGCGGATGTTGACGCGCATGTCGCCATTGAGGACGTGGCTGAATTCGTGGCCGATCACCCCCTGCAGTTCGCTGCGATTCAGGCGCTCGAGCGCGCCGCGCGTGACGGTGATGGCCGCATCCGAAGTGGTATGACCGGCAGCGAAAGCGTTGATGCCGTGTTCATCCTCGAGCACGTAGATCGCCGGGATCGGAACGCCGGAGGCGATGGACATTTCCTCGACGACGTTCCACAGGCGCCGCCGGAGCGGATCGCGTGTGTCGTGCGGCACGCGCTCCGCTCCGAGTTGCTGGGCGACGGCGCCACCGCCTGCACTCAGCTGCGAGGAGCGGTACACCGACCCCGTGCCGATGACGCAGAGCACGACCAGGCTGGTCCAGACCCACAAGCTCGGAGCCGACATGAAATCCGCGAACGAGCCGGTGAGCTCCTCGCGATGGGCCGCGAACATCGAGAACACGAACAGGGTGATCGCGTCCACCGCGAGCACCACCGCGACGACGGCGAGGACGAACAGCCAGATGAGCCGGCGCGCGGTCGCGCGCGCGTTGGCCTGCCGGGCGAAGAAGTTCATCGCCCGATCAGGAGAAGCTCACCTTCGGCACGGCGCGCTTCTCGGGCGATTCGATCTCGAGCGGCTCCGCGGGCGCGAAGCCGAACATGCCGGCGACCACGCTGTTCGGAAACACCTCCCGCGTGTTGTTGTAGCCGAGGACGGAATCGTTGTAGGCCTGCCGTGCGAACGCGACCTTGTTTTCGGTGCTGGTGAGCTCTTCGGAGAGCTGCATCATGTTCTGGTTGGCCTTGAGGTCGGGGTAGGCCTCCGCCACCGCGAACAGGCGCCCGAGTGCGCCGCTCAGGGCCGCATCGGCGCCGCCGAGTGTCTGGATCGCGCCGGCGCTGCCGGGATTGGCGGCAGCGGCCTTCAGGCCACTCACCGCGGAGTTACGCGCGGCGATCACTGCCTCGAGCGTTTCGCGCTCATGCTTGATATAGCCCCTGGCCGTCTCGACGAGGTTCGGGATGAGGTCGTAACGGCGCGTCAGCTGCACGTCGATCTGCGCAAATGCGTTCTTGTAGCCGTTGCGGGCCGTCACCAGCCGGTTGTAGATGCCGATCAGGAACAGCACGAAGAGGACGATGAGGCCCAATAAGATCCAGCCAGCCATGAAGCACTCCTTCTGCACAAAATCGGGGCAGCCCCGAATGGGTACGGATAGTGGGGGAGGTATTCCCGCGAATCAACGTCTGCGCTTCAGGGTCTGCGCTTCAGGGTCTGCGCTTCAGGGTCTGCGCTTCAGGGCGAGCCGGGAATCGCGAAGCTGCGCCAGAGCATGCGTGCGGCGACCAGCGCCAGGAAAAGGCCGAAAGCTGCCGCCAGGGCCCGCCGTGACAGCGAGTGCGCGAGCCTGGCCCCGAGTGGTGCGCACAGCATCGTCATGGGTGCGATGAGGAGCACGCCTGGAACGCTCACGAGCCCCACGGTCCCCCAAGGCAGGCTGACGTCGGTCCTCGTCACGAGATAGGCGACCGTGCCCGGCACGCTGATGAGCAAGCCGAAGAGCGCCGCCGTACCGACGGCGCGATGGATGGGCTCACCGTAGAGCGTCATCGCCGGCACGCTGACCGTGCCGCCGCCGATGCCCATGACGCTCGACACGAGGCCAATGCCGAACGGCAGTGGCGCGGCGCGCCAGCCGCGCGGCACCCGCTCGCCGAGACGCCACTCGTCGAATGGCAGGATCATCTTGAGCGCCGCAAGCAGCGCCACCGATCCGAAAACGGCCGTGAGCACGGCGGTCCTCGCCTCGCCGGCAATCACGGCCCCGAGCGCAGCCCCGACGGCGATCGGAATGGCCCAGGCGCGCGCGAGCCCGCGGTCCACGGCGCCCCGCAGCTCGTGCGCACGCGTCGATGACAGCGCCGTCGGAATGATGGTGGCGAGCGATGTGGCGACCGCGACATGCATGCGTGCCGCGGGATCCGTGCCGGCGATTCCGAGCACGTAATCGAGCATGGGCACGATCACGATGCCGCCCCCGACGCCGAGGAGTCCAGCGAGGATGCCGCCGATGGCACCGGTCGCGACGAGCGCGAAGACCATCGGCAGCCAGTCGATCCCGCCCCCGGGTAGCTCCGCCATCACGGGCGCGACGCCTGCACGGAGCTACTTCGGCGAGACTTCCAGCAGCGCTTGCTCGAGAAGGCCAAGCCCTTCGCGCACGATCTCGTCCGATGCCGTGAGCGGCACGAGGAAACGGATGACGTTGCTGCGGACACCGCAAGACAGGATCAGCAGTCCACGCCGGGCCGCCGCCTGCACCAGTGCTTTCGTGAGGTCGGGATCCGGTCGCGAGGCGTCGCCGTCCATGACGAGTTCCATCGCGATCATGGCGCCCAGCCCGCGTATGTCGCCGATCGAGCGCAGACGGTTACGATCGCGCATGCCGGCAAGGGATGAGCGCATGAGTTCGCCGATCGCATGCGCGCGGCCGCAGAGATTTTCCTCCTCATAGACGTCCATGGCCGCAAGGCCGGCCGCGCAGGCGATGGGCGAGCCCGCATAGGTTCCGCCGAGACCGCCCGGCGCCGGCGCATCCATGATGGCGGCCTTGCCGCAGACGGCCGACAAGGGAAATCCTCCCGCAATGCTCTTCGCGAGCGTCATGAGGTCCGGCTCGACGCCGCTGTGCTCCACGGCGAACATCTTGCCCGTGCGCGCGAAGCCGCTCTGGATCTCATCCGCGATGAAGACGATACCGTGCTTGTCGCAGATCGACCGGAGGCTGCGCATGAATTCGAACGGCGCAACGTAGAAGCCGCCCTCGCCCTGCACCGGCTCGATGATGATCGCCGCGACCCGGGCGGGCTCGACATCGGAGTGGAAGAGTTCATCGAGGGCCGCCAGCGATTCCTCGACGCTGACCCCGTGATACGCGATCGGGAATGGTGCGTGGAAGACCTCCGCCGGGAACGGCCCGAAACCGACCTTGTACGGCACGACTTTGCCGGTCAGAGCCATCGCCAGCATCGTGCGTCCGTGAAAGCTGCCGCTGAAAGAGATCACGGCCGAGCGCTTCGTATGGGCGCGCGCGATCTTGACGGCATTCTCGACGGCTTCGGCTCCCGTCGAGAGAAAGATCGTCTTCTTCGGCGTCGGGCCGAATGCGAGCCGGTTGATGCGATCCGCGAGGCGCACGTATACCTCGTACTGCGTGATCTGGAAGCAGGTGTGGGTGAAGAGCTTCAACTGCCGCTCGACGGCTTCCCGGATCTTCGGATGCACGTGGCCGGTGTTCAAAACGGCGATGCCAGCCGCGAAATCGACGTAGCGCTTGCCATCGACGTCCCACAGCTCCGCATTCGCGGCGCGCGCGGTGAAGACGGGCAGCATGTTCGAAACGCCGCGTGGGACGGCGGTCTCGCGCAGCTTCTGCAGTTCGGCGTTGGTGCTCATGTGGGATGCTTCGTAAAGGCGAACGCGGACGTCCGGGGTGAGGCCGCGTATTGTCCCACCGCTACGCACGCCCGTCAGTAGCCGAGCGTCAAATCGACCGTATTGACGAGCTTCTGCGAGTCGCGGTAACGCGAGAAATTCTCGAGAAAGAGGCCGGCGGCGCGCTCCGTGGTGCGCGTTTGCGCACGGCCCGAGGCGTGCGAGGTCACGAGAACATTGGGAGTCGACCAGATGGGGTCCGCGGCCGGCGCGGGCTCCGGGTCCGTGACGTCGAGGAAGGCTCCGCCGATCGCGCCGCGACTCGCCGCGGCGATGAGCGCCTTCTGATCGATGAGTCCGCCGCGCGCAATATTGATGATCCAGGCGGTCGGCTTCAGTTGCGCAAGTTCCGCGGGACCGAGCAGGTGGCGCGTGTCCGCCGTGAGTGCGGCCGCCAGGATGATCCAGTCGAACTCCGGCAACCGCGCACGCCAGGCGTCCGGTCCGAGCACACCGGCCTCGCCGGACGCTGCCCGGCGCCGCACGCCGATGACCTCGACACCGAAGGGGCGCAGGCGTTCGCCGATGGCGCGGCCGATCTGCCCGTAACCCAGGATCAGCGCCTTGGTCTCGAAGAGTTCCGCCTTGCCCGGCGCATCCGCCAGCCACTCGCGCCGGTCCTGCGAGTGGATGATGGCGCGCAGGTTCTTGGCTGCGGCGAGCATGCCCATCACCGCGTATTCGGCGACGGGCACGTTGTGCAGGCCCGCGCCATTGGTGAACGCGATGCCGCGCTCGCGCATCACGCCGAGCGGAAACGTGCCGACGCCCGCAAACATCGTCGATACCCAACGCAACCGACGGCCCGCGTCCAGTGCGGCGCCGATATGCGGCGGGAAGAGGTCGAGCCAGGCGACCTCGGCCTCTGTCGCAGCGCCGCCGGCTTCGCCCGGCTCGCCGTACCATGCGGCCTCGACGCCTTCCGGCAGTCGCCCATCGACGAAAGGCTTCGCACGGGCTGGCAGCGCGATTTTCATGGGGTGGTATCTTATCCGCCGCAGTCTGACCATGCCCGCCCACGAGATAAACGCAGATTCAAGGCGCTCACGATCCCGGGTCGTGCTCGTCGATCATCCGTGGCCCGGGATCGAGGTCGAACGGTCGATCATCGAGGCCGCAGGCTTTGAACTCATCGCGGGACCCACCGAAACCGGCACCGCCGCCGAGGTGGAGGCGCTCATCGCCCTGCACGATCCGGTCGGTATCATGACGTGCTGGGCGCAGATCTCCGCGCAAGCCATCGCCCTGCCTTCGATCCTGAAAGTCGTGACCCGCATGGGGGTTGGGCTCGACAACATCGCGATCGACGCAGCTACGAAGCGCGGTGCCTGGGTCACGAATATTCCCGACTACTGCACCGAGGAGGTCTCCGATCACGTCATTGCCCTGCTCCTCAATGCCTGGCGGGGTGTCGGGCATTTCGACCGTGACGTCAAGACCGGCCACTGGCGGCCGGCCACGGCGAGCAACCGGCGCCTCTCGCAGACGACGATCGGCATCGTCGGTCACGGCCGCATCGGTAGCGCGACCGCGCGAAAGCTTGCGCGTGGCTTCGGCTGCCGCGTGCTGGTGACAAGCCCCTCGCTGCTCGCGACGGGGCCTCCGGGACGTGAGCTTGAACCGCATGTCTTCGTGGCGGAGCTCGCAACGATCCAGCGCGAGGCCGACGCCATTACGCTGCACCTGCCAATGCGACCGCAAACAGTCCATCTGGTGAACGCCGCGTTCCTGGCGGCTTGCCGGCGCAAGCCGCTTCTCGTCAATGTCAGCCGCGGCGCGCTCGTCGACAATGGCGCACTGCTACAGGCGCTGGATCGGGGCTTGATCAGCGGTGCGGCGCTGGACGTGATCGAAGGGGAACCCGCCCCGCCCGCCGACCTCATTGCGCGGCCGGACGTCACTGTGACGCCGCACATCGCGTTCGCGTCCGCGACGTCGATCGCCGAGCTATGCCGCCGCTCCGCGGATGAAGTGGTGCGCGTGCTGCGCGGCGAGCGGCCCCGGCATCCCTGCAATCAACCGATTCCCTAGCTCCCTGCGCCGCTGCCGCCCAGGATCGCCGGGATGTGCGCTTCCCAGCCGAGCGCCATCATGTGCACGCCCGAGCAGAGGCTGCGGACGCTGCGGATCGAGCGCTGCGCGATCTCGATGCCCTTCGCGAGCTCGGCCTCGGCGCCGGACACCGACGCCAGTTCGTCGAGGAGCGCCTGTGGCACCACGATCCCCGGCACATGGGTGTTGAGCCAGGTCGCCATCTTGATGGACTTCAGGGGAATGATGCCGGCGAGAATCGCGACGCCGTCCGGCTTCGCGGCGTCGAGGAATTTCTCGAGCAGCGCCGGATCGTAGATCGCCTGCGTCTGGAAGAACTCGGCGCCCGCATCGATCTTGCGCCGGGTGTTCTCCACTTCGTCGGTGAACTTCGAGGAAGCCGGATTGACCGTTGCGCCGATGAACAGCGACGGCGTGCCCTTGAGCTCGTTGCCGGTGAGGTCCTTACCCTGTGTCAGCGAGCGCGCCGCGCGCAGCATGTCGGAGGCCGTGAGATCGAACACCGGCTTCGCGTCCGGGTGATCGCCGTTCCTGGGCGAGTCGCCGCTCATGAAGACGAAGTTGCCAAGTCCGAGCGCGGCCGCTCCGAGGAGGTCCGCCTGGATGGCGATGCGATTGCGGTCGCGCGCGGTCACCTGCACGATCGGCTCGACACCACGGTCCTGCAGCAAGCGTCCGACCGAACGGGGATCGATGGCCATGCGCGCACGCGGCGATTCCGTCAGGTTGAAGGCGTCGACCACGCCCCTGAGCGCATCCGCCTTGGCGTAGAGGTCACTGAGATCGATCCCTTTCGGCGGGTTGAGCTCGGTGGTGACGACGAAGCGGCGCGCGCGGATCTTCTGCGCAAGCCCGGTCACTGCCCGGCCTCGAACGGCAGGCCCGCGTAGTTCTCCGCGATCGTCGTGAGCCCCGCGGCCGAACTCGTGAAGTAGTCGAGCTCGGCGAGCTGCAGGCGGTAGGCGAAGGCATCGTCGGAGAATCGATGGGTCATCGAGGTGAACCACCAGGAAAAACGCACCGCCTTCCACACGCGGCGCAGACAGGTTTCGGAATACCGATCGATCAACGTCGAATCGCGGTTGCGGAAGAATTCGAGCAGCGCGCGATACAGAATCCGCACGTCCGCTGCGGCGAGGTTCAGGCCCTTGGCCCCGGTTGGCGGCACGATGTGCGCGGCGTCGCCCGCGAGGCAGAGCCGCCCGAAGCGCATCGGCTCCGCGACGAAGCTGCGCAGCGGCGCCACGCTCTTTTCGATCGACGCGCCGGTGACGAGACCTTCGGCCGTTTCCGGCGGCAAGCGTGCACGCAATTCGTCCCAGAAGCGGGCATCGGGCCAGCGCTCGACCTGCTCGTCGGCCGGGCATTGCACGTAGTAGCGGCTGCGCGTGGCCGACCGCATGCTGCAGAGGGCGAAACCGCGAGCGTGATTCGCGTAGATCAGTTCGTGGGCCACGGGCGGCGTATCGCTCAGGACGCCGAGCCAGCCGAAGGGATAGACGCGCTCGAACGTCGTGAGCGCATGGACCGGGACACTCTTGCGGCACACGCCGTGAAAGCCGTCGCAGCCGGCGATGAACTCGCAGGCGATCTCCTGATCACGTCCGCCCTTGCGATAGCGGATGCGCGGCTGGTCCGAATCGAAGTCGTGGATGCTGGTCTGGTCGCATTCGAAGCGCAGCTTGCCGCCGCTCTCGAGGCGCGCGTCGACCAGGTCCTTGGTCACCTCGGTCTGCCCGTAGACCGTCATCGGTCTGCCCGCGTACTTCCTGACGTCGACACGGGCACGCCGGCCGTCGAATGCGACTTCAAAGCCGTCGTGGACGAGGCGCTCGCGATCGAGACGCGTGCTGACGCCGGCCTGCTTCAAGAGATCGACCGTACCCTGTTCCAGCACCCCTGCGCGGATGCGGCTCTGCACGTACTCTCGGCTGCGCTGCTCGACGACGATGTTGTCGACGCCGCTCTGACTCAGGAGCTGCGACAGCAGCAGGCCCGAGGGCCCCGCGCCGACGATGCCGACCTGAGTGGATTCGTTCACCTGCCCCGATCCTTCCGTTGCCTGCCAACAGTGTATATAAGAGTGGCCGTTTCGTTCAGCCGGGCTTCAGCAATCTGAACGGCTAGCGGGCACATCAGCCAGGTGACACGCATGCATGTCCGAGACCTGTTTGACCTCACCGGCAAGGTGGCGCTCGTCACCGGCGGGTCGCGCGGTCTCGGCCTGCAAGTCGCGGAGGCGCTGGGTGAACTCGGCGCAACCATCGCCATCACCGCTCGCAAGCCGGAGGAACTGGCAGCGGCGGCGGCACGGCTGGCAAGTGCCGGTGTTCGCTGTCATTCGGTCACCGCCGACCTTGCGGACTTCGCCGTCATCCCGCGGCTGGTCGACGATGTGGTGAGCAATGCCGGGCCGATCGATATCCTGGTCAACAACGCGGGGACGACCTGGGGCGCCCCCGCGGAGAGCCATCCCGCCGATGCGTGGATGAAGGTGATGGACCTCAATGTCAACGCGAGCTTCTTCCTCAGCCAGGAAACCGCGCGGCGCTGCATGATTCCACGCGCGAGCGGCAAGATCATCAACATGGCCTCGATCGCGGGACTGTCGGGCGGCAGCGTCGACTTCATGGCCGCCGCCTACAAGACATCCAAGGCCGCGCTCATCAATCTGACGCGTGCGCTCGCCACCGAATGGGGCCGCTTCAATATCAACGTGAATGCGATCTGCCCGGGATTCTTTCCCTCGAAAATGAGCCAGGGCGCACTCGAAAAGCTGGCGGCAGGCGTGATCGCCCGCACGCCGCTGCACCGATTGGGCGGGGACGAAGATCTCAAGGGTGTCGCGGTGTTTCTTGCCTCTGACGCGTCGCGCCACGTCACTGGCCAATACATCGCCGTCGACGGCGGCGCTTCGATTGCCTGACCTCGGCGACGAATGCATACCGATCCGCTCTTCTACGCCGTCGCGGTGCCGGCGGTCATCATTCTCGGGCTCGCCAAGGGTGGCCTGGCGGGACTTGGCATGCTGGCGGTGCCGCTCATGTCACTCGTTGTTTCGCCGGTCGAAGCGGCAACGATCGTATTGCCCATCCTGCTGGTACAGGACGTCGTGAGCGTCTGGGCGTTTCGCAAGGCCTGGGACGGACGGAGCCTCGCCATCATGCTTCCGGGTGCCGCGGTGGGTATCGGACTCGGATACCTGCTCGCGGCACGGGTGTCGACGGCGGCGGTCGAGTTCGCGGTCGGCCTTACCTCGATCGTTTTCGGGCTGCAACAGCTATGGAAGACCTGGCGCGGCGCCCTCGAACCCAGGCACGCCTCGGACTGGATTGGCGTCGCCTGCGGGGTCGGCGCCGGCTTCACCAGCCAGATCGCCCACGCCGGCGGTCCGCCCTTTCAGCTCTACATGCTGCCGAAGCACCTGCCGCGCGATGTCTTCGTCGGCACGTCGGCGATCTTCTTCGCCGTCGTGAACTGGCTGAAGGTGCCGGCCTATGTCGCGCTCGGCCAGTTCACATCGCAGAATCTGCACACGGCCGCTGTCCTGCTGCCGCTTGCGGTCGCCTCGACCATCGGTGGCGTCTGGGTCATCCGGCGGATTTCAGGCCCACGCTTCTATTTCGCGATGTACCTGTTGCTCGTCCTGGTCGGTGCCAGGCTCACGTGGAGCGGACTCGGCGCGCTGGTCCACTGAGGGATCCCACTAACGACCAGAGACTCGCCGGATTCCGAGGCCGGCCAACGGCACGCAGCAAATGGAAAGTGCGGCGGTACGGAGGCGCTCGAGGATCGCCGCCTGCGGGCGCCTCTCCTACTTCACCGTGTACTTCTTCGCTTCCAGGCACGCGCCGAAAGCCTTCTTGAAGGCATCGATGGATTGCGCCGCGTTCTGATCGGCCGCCTGCGACTGTTGTGCGGCCTGCTGAGCGGCCTGCTCGTTTGCACGGCGTGACTTGTTGCGCCCATGGACCGCGCCCGCCGCCGCACCCCAAGCCGCGCCGTTGCCCGCATCGTTGTTTGCGATTTCACCGACCAGTGCGCCCGTCGCAGCTCCGCGGACCGCGCCGCGCGCCCCGGAGCCTTGTGTCGCCTGTGCAGTTTGTTGCTGCTGCTGAGCGGCTTGCTGTTTCTGCTGATCGGCCTGCTTGGCGGCTTGGAAGGGATCGGTGCCGGTGTTCTGCACGGCCCAGTTGTAGCACTCGGTCTCGTCCTTGGACTGCTGGCTGGAGTCCTGCCCCGCACCCGGGAACGCATAGACGCCCAAGGTGGCTGCCAGCGTCTTTTGTCCCGTCGGTGCGCTGACGGGTGGTGGCGACTGTGCGAGCACTGTCGCGAAGGCAGCAACCGTGGCGATGCAGGCTAGGGCTGTCGGGGTGCGCATGGCTTGATTCCTCTTGAACGATTGCCTGAGCTTGCGGCTCTACGGCGACGGCGTGCAGGCCGCAAACACGTTGACGATGATGCCGTCGAGCGCAATGGCGATGGTCGCGAGCCCGCTCTCCTCGTCGATCACCATGCTCAAGGCGCGGCCGTTCTCCGAGCTCTGGATCACGATCTCGCCATTGTCGCGTGTCAGGTGGGCGATGGGCGAGCGGCGCTGTTCAGCGCTCGTGGCTGGCGTGCTCAGTGTTTTCTTGACGAGGTCGACCTGGATGAACGACGGCATGTTCCACTGCCAGGGCGGACCGGACTCGCACTCGCCGCGCCCGAAGCAGCGGGTGACGTGCGATGCCGCGCAAAGAAATCGCTGGCTGCCGGTGAGGTCATCGGCCAGTGCAACGCAAGGGATCATGAGCGCGAGCGTGGCTGCGACTTTGCAAGTGGCGTGATTCATTGGCGTCCTTCCCGTCCCACGTTATCGTTATCAGGCTTCAAATTATCGTCGTCGCCGAGCCGCCGTTGCAAGCGGATGGCGGACCGCGACGCTTGCCTGATGTACTCATGCCGCGGCCGCGGCCGTTCGGATAGTATGGGCCCACTCTGGCCGTCCGGATGGTCTAGGTGCGATCCAACAAGCCGCTGATCCTTTCGACTCTCACCTTGCTCGGCGCAGCAAGTGATGCGGACGCCGACGCCTGGAAACATCGTCTGACCCCGTATCTGTGGGGCGCGGGCATCTCTGGCACGACGTCGGTCGGACCGATTACCTCGGACGTCGACGTCGGATTCAGCGACATCATCTCCAACCTGAAGATCGGGGGCATGCTGACGTATCGCGGCGACCACGAGCGGCTGGCGATCATGGTCGATCTCATCTACGTGGACCTGGAAGGCGACAAGTCGTCCGCCGCCGGTCCGCTTCAGATCGATGCCACGGCGAAATTGCGGGAGACCATCTTCGAGGCGGACGTCGGCTACCACCTGACCGAGCGCACCGTTGGATTCGTCGGCCTGCGCTATAACGACATCAGTCCCGACATCGCCGTTACGACGACGGGGCCCGGCAGCGGGGTGACACTCAGCGGCAGCGGCAGTGAATCCTGGATCGACCCGCTCATCGGAATCAGTACCGAGATCCCGTTGTCCGAGCGCTGGTCCTTCGCCCTGCGCGGCGACGTCGGCGGATTCGGCATCGGCTCGGATTTCGCCTGGCAGGCGGTAGCGGCCGTGCGTTGGCAGGCCGGCAAGACGATGTCGGTCGTCGGCGGGTATCGCTATCTCAGCGCCGACTATCAAAACGGTAGCGGCGCAAGCTTATTCAAGTACGATATGTCGATGTCCGGCCCGGCGTTGGGAGTTGCCTTCGCTTTCTAGGGGGCGCGCCGGGGTGGTCGAGTGCCAAAACGATACCATTACTGACGCACTGCACGCAGTGCTGTAACTAAAATCCTGCGCTGACTCTACGGGAGACTCTACTAATGACTCGAAATGCAATGTCTTCGGTCCTCCTGCTGCTCGCCGCGAGCGCGGCGGCCATTGCCTCGCCCGGCCTTGCCCGCGCAGACGAGGCGGACGACGTACAGGCCTCCGCCGAGTCCGGCTCGGGACCCCTGAACGACCGGTTCATGCTCTCCCTTGGGACGTTCTTGCTGAGCACCAACACCAAGGTGCAGGTCAACGGCACCGGGGGCAGCACGGGGACCGAAGTCGACTTCGACAAGGACCTTGGCCTGAAGGATTCCGATCGCTTTCGCGTGGACGGGACCTGGCGCTTCTTCCAGCGTCACAAGCTGCGCGCGATGTATTTCAGCACCAGCCAGTCGCGCACCCGGGATCTTGACCGGGACATCACGATTGGCGACACCACCTACCCCATCGACGGCAGCATCAAGGCGACGAACGACACGACGATCATCGAACTCGCCTACGAGTACGTCTTCATGAAGCGGCCGACTTTCGAACTGGCCGGATCGGCCGGCATTCACAGCATCCAGTTCGATTTCACCCTTGAAGGAGACGCGACGGTGAACGGCGTGCCCACCGCGGGTCGGGTGGAAAGCCGCAATACCTCGGCGCCGCTGCCCGTATTCGGGTTCCGTGCCCTGTGGGAGTTTGCGCCGAAGTGGTACCTGGATGGCCAGGAGCAGTTCTTCGTCATCAGCTACGGTGACTACCAGGGCCACGTCAATGATTTCCGCGCCGGCGTCGTCCGGATGTTCGGCAGCCATTTTGGCGTCGGTGCCGGCTGGAACAGCTTCTCGACCCGGCTCGACGTCGGCAAGACGAACTTCGACGGATCGCTGAAGTGGCGCTATGGCGGCGCCCAGCTCTATGTCACGGCCAATTTCTAACCGGAGAGCGAACATGACACTGCGTGCGACCCTGACAGGCATGCTGCTGGTGGCGGGAGCCGCCTACGCCGGCGCGCCGAAGCCCGTGAGTATCGAGGACGCCGTGACGGCGTCCGCGCAGGTCATGAAGGTAGACGTTCCCAATCGACTGATGACGCTCAAGACGGACTCGGGCGAGGAGTTCGAGGTCGAAGTCGACCCGGTCGTTCAAAACCTGCCGCAGGTCAAGGTCGGGGACCACGTCAGCGTGAAGTACTACCAGGCGCTGAGTGCGCGGCTTCACAAGCCGGGCGACCCGGAACTGCCAACCGCGAGTCTCGACGCGGAGCGAGCCGAACTCGGCCAGAAGCCCGGCGTGTCGGCCCGCAGCATCAAGACAGTCACCGTGACCATCGCTTCGGTCGACACCGGGAACAATGTCGTTAAGTTCTACGGCCCTGACAATGTCGTGCGCACCGTGAACATCGTGACCCCGCAGGGGCAGACGTTCATCAAGTCGCTGAAGGCGGACGACAAGGTGGTGCTCACCTATACCGAATCGCTGGCAATCTCGGTCGGGCCGGCCCCGTAACGCAGGAGGCAGCATGAAGATCACTCGATGCTTGCAGGTGGCGGCCATCGCGGCGGCGGCACTGTTGATGGCGAATGCCTGGGCGGGCTCCAAGGAAGACTTCGACGAGGCGATGAGCGCCGATGGGCTGCAGAAGATCAAGGTCAAGGGCATCGACGTCGCCTATGCGCTCCCCGGCGCAACGCTTGCCGGCTACAACAAGGTCATCATCGATCCGATCGACGTCGCCTTTCACAAGGACTGGGATCCGGAGAGGACCGGCAGCCGCTTCAAGCTGAGCGCCGAGGAGCGGGAGAACATCCGCACCGGTGTCAGCAAGATCGTTCACGAGGAATTCGTCAAGGAACTGCAGAAGAACAACAGCTACCAGATCGTGACCGAGGCGGGCCCCGACGTGCTGCGCGTCGAGGCCATGATCATCAATCTCTACGTGAATGCGCCCGACACCATGACCGCCGGGCGCTCACGCACCTACACGGTCTCGGCTGGCGAAATGACTCTCGTCATTCAGCTGCACGATTCGGAGTCCGGCGCCGTGATTGCACGCGCGGTCGACCGTCGTGAGGGGAGCGACTCGGGGATGATGGAGCTCAGCAACAGCGTGGTGAATGCCTCGGAGGCGCGATCCATTGCTTCGATCTGGGCGCGGATCCTGAAGAAAGGCCTCGATAACGCCCACGGGATCAAGAACTAGAGCGGGGCGAGATCCGCCCGACCGCGCGCCCGCCATCGAAGGCAGGCGCGCGGCCTTGCAGAGTTACTTCAGCTCGATTTCGGATTCCACGGTATCCGCCGGATCCGAAATGACTCCCACGCGGTTCTCGGCGATCCAGAACGTCAGGACGTCGCCCCTCTGGAGCTTCGCGAAGGCGATCTTCTTGCCTTCGATCGTGACCATTGCCCCGGCCTTCGGCTTGACCGAAAGCTCGCGGCCTTCCATGCCGACGACGTTCGTAAACTTCAACTTCACGGTGTCGGCGCTCACCGACGTCACGTTCGCCGTGAAGCGCGCGTACTTCTTGCCGTCGCGCACCGCGACTTCCTGGCACGCCGCCGGCGCCTTCGGATACTTGGCAAGCAATTCGCCGTTCCACAGGATGTCCGAGCACTTGAGCTTGGCAGCGGGCTCATCGGCACTCACGGCTGCCGTCGCGCCCAGGGCCGCGACTATCGCCAGCACCGCGGCGGCCGCGGTCGATTTCAATTGGGTATTCACAATCAATCTCCTTGAAAAAGAATCAATCTGAAGCAATGTCAATCGCCAACCTTCCCTATATCAGTCCTCGGGCGCCGGTAGCGGCGCGCGGTCTTTTTCCGGTACCGGCGTCCAGCCCTCGACCGGATCAAATGTCGTGATCTTGCTCGCCTGTGCCTCCGTCTCGGCGCCGAGGTCGCGCTGATAGACGACACCTTCCTGATTCACGATGAAGCTCATGATGCCCAATTCACCGTAGGCTGCCGGATAGGCGATCACGGCGAAGCCACCTATCTGGTTGTCACCGGCGAGGTAGCTGTAGGCACCGCCCTTCGCGGCCGGGCCCTGCGCCGTCAGTAATTTGTAATGGTAGCCATGGAAGGCCGCGATCGGCGCCTCGTAGCCTTCCGCAGCCGCCTGGGCGACGAGTTCCCCGAGCGGACTCTCCGGCTCGCCCTCCTCGGCCGGCCAGAACAGTCCGTTGTGCCTGCCAACGACGCTGCGGAATGCCTGCGCATATTCCAGGATGCCGTCGCCATCACGGTCGTGCGCATAGTACTCGCGCTCCGCATCGACGATCGTGAGGCATGCCTGGATGGTCGAGAGTTCGTTGCGCCCGATGCGTCGGTCGAGGATTTCGTCCATTCCGGCCGCAGTATCAAACGCCCACCCTTGCTTCGTCTTCACGAGGGGAATCGGCATAGGCCAGGGGTCGGTCCCCACGGTCACCACCATCGATTCGTCCGCGCCCGGCACGAGCTCGTGCTTGGCGTCGTAGAGTTCGAGGAAGCCCTTGCGGTTGGCCTCATCCGCGACCGGATCGACCGACTGATAGAGCGCCTCCGATCCCTTGCCGAAAATGGCCAGCAGGGTCTTCGGATTGTATTTGCGCAGCGCCCCAACCAGCGCCTCGACCGCCTTTTCGGGCGTCGAGAACGCTTTTCCGGTCGGCGCTGCGGACGCGCTGATCGAGAGCGCGCAGGCCATCGAGGCCGCGACGAGCGCAGCAATCCAGCTGCGGCGCAGGGTGAACGCCATGATCGAACCCGGTGCCTTCCCGCTCATCGCCGTCTCCCGCCGCCGCCTCGGCTTGCGCCACCGCGCGAGCCGTAACTGCCCGCACGCGAGCCGCTGCTCATGCCGCCAAATGCACTGCCGCCCGATCGGCTGCCGCTCGACATGCTGCTCGATGTGTTTCGCGAGCCGCCGCCGTAGCTCGAGGACGAACCCGTTCGCGACGAAGCACCGCCGCCGCCGAGATCGCGCGTCCCTGCACTGGCACCCCCGCCAAGGTCGCGTGTGCCGCCGCCGCCCGGGTTGCGGGTTCCTGCGCCGCCACCACCGAGGTCGCGCGTACCCGCGCTCGGACTGGAGTTGGATCTGCCGCGGTAGGCATCGCTTGAAGACGCGCGGTTGCTCTGTGGGCTGTTGTACCTCTTTGCGGTGCCGTTGTCCCGATAGTCGACGCCCTTGCGATGGTCGGGATTGTGCTGCCAGCTGCTGCCATTGTTGACGCGATTACCGCTGTTGATATTGTTGACCCGGTTACCGCTGTTGATATTGATGTCACCCCGGTTGATCGTGATATCGCCGCCGTGCCAGTTGCAGTTGTTATTCCAGACGTTGCCCCAGATGCCGATGCTGATGCCGACGCCAACGCCCCACATGAAGGCAGCGCCCGGGTAATAGGAGGGCGGATAGTAGTAATAGGGCGGATAGGCCGGATACATCCAGGAACCGTAAACGACGGTCGGGCTGTACGTCGGAACGTAGACGACCTCGGGATCGGTCGGCTGTATGACGATTGTCGTCGTGCTCGTCGTGGTGGCCGGTGTCGCGGCAGCGCCAGCCGCAGCGGGGGTCGCCGCCGCTGCCGGCTCAACCTTGACGGTCTGATGCTCGTCGCTCTTGAGGTTGCCGGCGTCCTTGGCCTTCTGGCGCAGCGTTTGCACCATGGCGAGGACATCGGCCTGTTGCGCGAGTACCGCGTCGCCGAGCTTCTGCGTCCAATCGAGCTTCTCGTCCATCATCTTGAGGACGTCCGGCAGCGCCGTAAGGCCCTGCACGCTCACATCCCACGATTGTTTTTTAGCCTCGGTCGCCAACGCCTCGCCCTTCAGTTTCGCATTCGCTTGCACCCAGCGGTAGGCTTCCACCACCTCCAGCGGGTACGTCGATGCCATGAGGATCTGCGCGATCACCTGGTCGGGATAAAGCGCAATCGGCGCAACGAGTGACGCCAGCTCCTCTTGCTTGAAAGGCTTGGCAGCAGGCGCCGCCGATGCTGCCGGTGCCGCGGCGGGCGCCGCCGCTGGGGTCGTGCCCTGACCCGACGCGCTTGCACAGATCATCAGGACTAGCGACGACGCCACGGCCAGCACGCAGCTAGTTATTCGCAGGCGAATCATTCTCATAGGGGCTTCTCGGTCTGTGGCCAAGTTGTGCCGGATCGACAGTGTAATCATAGGCCAGAGGCCCCGGGCTATACGACTTTGTTTCTATTGCGCCGGCGGCCCGGGCGACGCCGCTACGGGGTCGCGCCCTTGAGTTTCTCCACGGCTTGCTGCTTCGCCGCCTGGCTCTCCATCACCAGCTTGTAGGCGATGTAGTACTTGTAAATGTTGCTGACGTACGTCACCGTTTCCTGGCCGATCTTGTCAGCGGCCACGTATTCGACGTTCTGGAACCAGACGTTGGGGTCGAGACCGCGCTTCCCGGCTTCCGCCCGCAGCTGCCGCACGCGCGCAGGGCCGGCGTTATACGAGGCGAACGCGAAAAGCGCCTTGTCGAGCTTCGTCATCGGTTCGCTTTCGTAGTAGCGGTCCATCATGAACCGCATGTACTTGATGCCCGCGTGGATGTTGGCTTCCGTCTGGGTGATGTCGCCCACGTTCAATTCCTTGCCCGTGGCAGGCATCACCTGCATCACGCCGATCGCGCCCACCGCGCTCTTGGCATTCTGGTTGAGCTGCGATTCCTGGTAGCCCTGCGCGCCCATCAGGAGCCAGTCGACGTCATATTGGTCGCCATACTTCTTGAAGTACTGGATGAGCGCCAGGAACTTCTTGCGCTCCGACTCCGACGCCGCATTCTTCACGTACGTGACGTTCTTCAGGTAGCGCGTCAGCAGCTGGTTGCCGGTCGAGGTTCCGACCTTGTTGCGCCGGGCGAAGTCATCGAGCATTGCCTTCAGCTGCGGCGTGCCCTTGCGAATCGCCCAGGCAATCTCGCCACCGGTGTGAACCGCAACGTCCGGGTGCACGGTGAGCGCGGGGAAAATCTGCTTCCAGAATTCCGCGGTGAATTGATTGACGACGACGAGCGAGACGAGGCCGCCATTCAGCATCTCGAGCAGGTCCTCGTCCTCCAGCGTCTCTGGCGCCTCGGTCAGGGTCACGGGCGCCTTCTTTTCGGCCGCGAACCGCCGGTTGAGCGCCGTGAGATTCTCGTAGTAGCTCGACGACTTGCGTACGAAGACCGACTTGCCTGCAAGGTCGTCGACGCTTGCGATCGCCGGGGAGGCGGGTCCGGACACCACGATCTCGTTCACGTCGCTCATGCCGGCGGCGCTGAAGTCCACGAGCTTCTGGCGCTCGGGCGTGATCGTGAGGCCGGCAGCCACGATGTCGCCCTTGCCGGCCACCAGCGCGGGCAGCAGCTGGTCGCGTTGCACTGGAAGGAACACCACGCGCAGCTTCAGGTTCTTGTTCTTGAGTTTCTTTTCGGCCTTGAGCTTCGTGTTGAGGTCGTCCTCGAACAGGCGCGCGTAATCGACGGCCGTGCCCCGCGGCACGCCCTTGTCGATGAAGTACACGGTCTTGCTGTGGACGGTCAGCATGCGGATATAGCCGCGCTCGATCATCCCGTCGAGATCGCCGCTCCAGGGCTTCTGGCCCTCGACGAGATCGTTGAGATCGCTGGTGACCGCGTCCGCTGCGGCCGCTGCGGACGCGGGCGCCGAGCTGCCGTTCGCTGGCGACCCGGCTTTGTCACCGCAGCCGGCAACACCCAGGAGCGCAATCGCCAGGCTCAAGCCGAATGCCCATGGTCTGCTTGTTCTTTTCATGGCAGTTCCCTCGGAGCGGCTGATCATAACCCCTCCTCCCTGACGCGCGGCAACACCCAGCGCTAGTCACCGCCAAGCCGGCGGAGCAGTTCCTGCGCCTCGCGATCGTCAGGCGACATGGCTGCGAGTGTCTTCGCCCAACGCCGGGCGGCTGCGCGATCGCCGGCCCGGCTGTTGTAGTCGACGAGGGCCATCACGATGTCCCGATTCTCCACAAACCGGCGATGCGCCTGTTCGAGAACCTGGATCGCTCCGCGAACATCGCCGAGCTCGTGCAACGCGATCGCGTGCACATACGCGTAACGCACATTGTCCGGTTGAAGTTGAGCCGCGCGTGCAAGCGCGCTGCTCGCTTCCGGCAGTCGCTTCTGCCGCACGAGCGCGAGACCGAGTGCTTCATGCAGCTCCGCCGTCTGCGCATCGACTTTCAGGCCCGCACGTAACGCCTGTTCAGCCTTGCCCTCTTCGCCCTGGCTCCGGTACAGGTCGGCGAGATTCACGTACGACGGGACGAACGAGGGTTGCAGCCGGATGGCGGCCTCAAACGCCTGCTCGGCGGCTTGGGCGTTGCCCAGACGCATCTCAAGCATTCCGAGGTTGACCCGGGCGTCGGCGCGATCGGCGTTGAATGACTGAACCTCGCGATACTCCGCGACGACGGCGTCGAATGTTTTCTGCTCGCCCGCGCTGAGCGATCCTGACGGGCTGTCGAGGAGATTCCCGAGCGCTTCGAGCCGTACGCTTCGCACAGGATCGGAGAGCAGCGGAAACGCGAGCGGTACCTTCGTTTGTGGATCAAGGCCCGTCATCGCCTCCATGGCAGCGCGACGCACGAGCGCCTGTTCATCCTTGGCGGCCTCAGCGATCGCCGGCAATGAATGGGCGCTCAGGTAGGGCGGTAGCAGTGATATCGCCGTGGCGCGCGCGACGGCCGGCATCGACGTGTCCGTCGCTACGCTTGCCAGTGACTGTTCGGCGCCCGACTGCGCAACGCGCCCGGCATGAATCGCTACGGCATAGCGGGGGCCGCGCAGGCGGTCGGGCCCGTACCACTGCACGATTCTCGCGGCGGCCCAGCTTGCGTCCCGTTTTACGTGACAGCCGGTGCATGCGTCGGGCGCGCCGACCTTGGCGGACAAGTCCGGTCGCGGCACGCGGAAACTGTGATCCCGCCGCCCGTCGATCACCATGTATTTGCGTTCGACCATGTGGCACGAGACGCACCGCGCGGCGTCCGTCCCGGCGTTGTGAAAGTGATGCTTCGGTGAATCGTAGTGACTCGCCTGGTGACATTGCGCACAGACGGCGTTGTCCGCGGCGCGCAGCTGCCCGCTGTGCGGTTCATGGCAGTTCGAACAGGTGACGCCCTGCGCGAACATGCGGCTCTGCAGGAAGGATCCGTACTCGTAGACCTCATCGAGATTCTGGCCGTCGTCGAAATAGAGTCCCTCGTCAAGGGTCGCTGCTCGATACGCCTGCTCGAGCGGATCGCCCGGCCGATAGCCCGGCAACAGTTGCGCGCGGCGCGCATGGCAGCGGCCGCAGGTATCGACTTCGAGCGGCGAGACGGTCGCCTGTTGTCGCTTGGCGATCGGATCGCCGTCCTGAAAGGCCCAGTGGCCGACCGGATTCTCGAGCGCGACCGCGAATCCATGTTTCGGGTCGACGATTCCGTCCTTCGCCCTTGCCCAGGCCATGTGCAGCGAGCCGGGGCCATGACAGGCCTCGCAGGAGACATTCACGTCCGTCCACTTCGTTTCGAATCGATCCTCCCCGGCGCGATAGTTCTTCTCGAGATGGGTCGAGTGGCAATCCGCGCACATGTGGTTCCAGTTCTGCGCCGGCCCCGTCCAATGCAGGACATCCCGATGATCGATCTTCTCGCCCGGGTACAGGTGAAACCAGCGCTGCCCGCCCGCCTCCTTCGCCCGCGCGTCCCACGCAATGCTGAGCGCCTGCAGTCGGCCTTGCGGCAGCTCCAGGAGGTACTGCTGCAAGGGCTGGACGCCGAACGTGTAGGCCACGCGAAATTCCGCAAGCCGTCCGTCCGCGCCGTCGGTGCGCACGTAGTAGCCGCCGTCGCGCCGGAAGAAGGTCGATACGACGCCATCCTTGGTGAATGTCGTATCGGCGAAGTTCGCGAGGACGGTTGTCGCATCGGCCGGCTGCATCGCGAGGGCATGATGGGACTTGCGCCAGAGGTCCGCTTCGGCCGCATGGCAGGTGACGCAGACGGCACCGCCCAGGTAGGTTGCCGCGACCTGGTTGACCGCAGGCGCCGGCAATGGCGCTTGCGAGTCCCGGCCACAGGCCGCGAGCGCCACGACAACGAGTGCGAATGCCGTCCGCGCAAGTTGGCGACCCGTGGACGCGGTGAGCATGATCGATCAGACGAGGGCCGGCTTCCGCATCGGTGGATGCCGGCCTCGCCCTGAAGTCAGCTCCGCACTATTTCGCCGGCGGATTCGGGAAGTTCGAAAAGATCTGGGCCACGACCGCATCGATCGCGGGACCCGGATTGTCGATCGCGGATTGCTGGACGCGTCCCTCGGCGAGGCCCTGCCAGACGAGCGAATTGTTCCTGACGTTGACGAGGTCGATGCTGAGCGTTCCGGCCTTGTAGTTGACGGTTTCCACGTCGTACGGGTAACCGCCCCACGCGCTGTACATGCCGCCGCGGTAGCCGTAGTAACCGACACCCATGTTCATCGAGGGCGTCGAGCGCACGTCCTGCTTGTCCGCGATATTGAGGAAGAAGTTGACACGCAGGTCCGGGTCCTGCTCGCTGTACGTGTACCCGACGCGCTCGAGCTGCGCGCGCGTCGCCTGCTTCAGGCGGTTGGTGACGATCGTCGAGTATTGCGCACGATCGGTCGCCACCTTGTCGAAGAAGGCGAAGGTCTTGAACGATTTGACGTCGACGGCCGGATCGTGATCGACGCGAATCGCCGGGCCGCTCTCGCATCCCGCGATCATGGCGATCGACAGCGTGGCGGCGCTTAGCCAGAGAATTTTACGCATGAGAACTCCGTGTCCGTTTATGTGCTGGCTGTTTGACCTTTCGGGCAGATAGGTTACACATCATTCCGGACACATAGGTAACACTTTTGGGCATTTGCGGGAGACGCAAATGCCGTGGCAGGAGTGTTACAAAATGGATGAAAGGCTTCGATTT
>Ga0137410_10000302_pt1 | contig 34954 bp, 31 predicted proteins | sample CZODoug1_16funga_FD_108878 | JGI IMG/M metagenome (GOLD analysis project Ga0137410, IMG submission 108878) | Vadose zone soil fungal communities from Angelo Coast Range Reserve, California, USA - CZODoug1_16fungal (Illumina Assembly) | ecosystem: Environmental > Terrestrial > Soil > Vadose zone... | reverse complement strand
GTTCCGTACGTCGTGCCGGCCGCCATCCAAAACCTGGACCACGGTTGATAACGAACCTGGCCATGCACAGTATGACGCTGGTCCTGCGAAACCCAGGTCCGGTCATGCGAATTGAGTTCTTTAGACGCGTCCTCACCCAGAAACAGTCCGCCTACCACGGGAAACCGAGCCGAGGCGACCTGATAGGAATAGCTTACCCAGGCGGTCACCGGCCCCCACTGCGGCAGAACAAACTGGCTTTCCACACCGTAAATATCCGCGGAACTCAGCGCGATCGGGAAGCTCACTCCAGTATTGAGCAAACTATCGTCGTCGGCAAAATTGCGCAGGTTTCTACGAAACACATTGGCAGAAACGTGGGCTTTCCGGAATAGCTCTTTCGTGGCCCCCACTTCGTAGTAGTTTCCGCGGGAGGGCCGCAGCGGCAACTGGGCTACTTTGTCGTCCAGCGTGCGCACTCTTGCGGACGTACTGAGCAGCAGGTTTTCGATTGCTGGTGTGCCGAACACCCGGTCATACGATCCGCGAAACACGATTCCGAGTTTCGGCACGTACCACGCAAAACCGATGCGGGGACTCCACGCCGACTCCTCGATCTGCACACGATAGTGGTCGAATCGAATGCCGGCACTGAGGTTAAAGTTGCCGAAATGAACGTTGTCCTGGACGAAGACGGCTTGCTCGCGGTCATGCCCTGAGTCGTGAAAAGCGAAATCCAGGGGCGTGGAAGGATCAAAGCCAGCATCATCCGTGATGTGGTATGAGAATCCTTCGTAAACCAGGCTGTCGATCGCGTCCACGCCCGCTTTCAGATCATGATGCTTGAAAGAGGCAGCGATCGTTCCGCTCACATAACCTTCACGGAAACCGCGTTCTTGAAACACTTCAATCGGTGTCGAGAGCGGATTGGAAACCAGCCCGGCCTGTACATCGCGCACGCGCGCCTGGACGGTTCCCAACAGGCTGGACGAAAAAGTATGTTGATAGGAGACTTGGCCCGACACTTCTTTATTGTTGCGGTCCTGCCGCTGGCCGCTTTCCTGCTGGATCAGTTCATTCGGAACGAGCAAGCCCGAGCGCCCGAAATTTACCGAAAACCGCATACGGTCTTGTGGAGTGAGATCGCGTTCAAAGCTTCCTTTGACGCCCGCCAGCGTTGCGCTGTTCGTGAAATTTTCCAGCACAGGAGGGTCGAGAAAGCGGTCGGTGCGCGCGCTTTCCATGCTTAGCCCAAACACGTTGTGTCCGTCATAGTAGCTTGTGCCGAAGAAACCGTTGGCGGTAGCAAAGCTGCCGCCGCCGAGCAGGAGCGTGCCATGCAGGCCTCGCGCGGGATTGCGGTCGGTCACGGTTTCGATTACCCCACCGACTTTGCGGCCGAATTCGGCAGGGATTCCGGAGGTGTACACCTTCACCGATTGCACATCCTCAATGCCTTCGGCCGCGGCAAACGCTGGCGAGCGATTGTTGAGAATCGGCAGTCCGTCCTCCACATATTGTGTGTCGTATTCCGCGCCCCGTGGATGCAACACTCCATTGGCTTCGAGCAGCCATCCGGGCTGAGCCTGAACCACGTCGATCGCTTGCCGTCCCGGAACCGTCGCGGACCAATCGCGCAATGTGATGGCCCCCAGTTGATAGGTGTTGCCGGTGTTGATGGTGTCCAGGAGAGTGTCGGAATCCTGCACGTTCACGGTCTGGGTGACAGAGGCCACCGCCAGCGCGGCCGAATACTTCAGGGGCAGCTCGGAGCGGATTTCGATCAGCGCGGCGTAAGGAGCGAATCCCGCCTGCTCCAAAGTTAACTTATAGCTGCCCAGCGGCAGTTTGCGGGCGGTGTATTCGCCGGAGGCAGTGGTCTCAAAACTCAGCTCGAAGCGGTTGGACTGGCTGAAGAGTGTGCCATGAGCCGGCAAGGCGGCGCCAGTAGCGTCGGACACGGAGAGATGGAGCTCGCCGGATCGATCTTGCCCAGCCAAACCCGGCGGCAACGCAACCAAGAAGGCCGCAAGTAATCCGGCACTTAAGAAAGTATGTTTCACCTGTTTCTGTTAGATGCGTCGGGGATGCGCTGTCCAGAGGTTATTATATCTGGGCCGCAGGCTGCGACCGACGCTCCGCGTGTGCCACACCCTCTAGTGCGACGTTGGTGTGACGATGCCAAAACAGCAGACGGTTGCCCCGACGGGCGGACTTTTGGGCTTGCGGGACTGCACAGAACCTAAATGACGGCGGATCGACCTTCGCGTTTTCCTCTCAACTCCGAGCAGTGCCACGCCGTCAGCGCCAGTTTTCTGGGCTGGACACTGGACGCCTTCGACTTCTTTGTCCTGGTCTTCCTGGTGGATGTGTTGGCCGAACATTTTCACGTGCCGCCGTCCAGGATCATCTTCACGACCGCTCTAACTTTGGGGATGCGTCCGTTGGGCGCGCTACTGTTCGGCCTGCTCGCCGACCGCTACGGACGCCGCACCCCGCTGATGGCCAACGTGGTGTTCTTTTCTGTAGTGGAATTGCTCTGCGGCTTTGCTCCCAACTACACCGTTTTCCTGATTCTGCGCGCGATCTATGGCATTGGCATGGGAGGAGAGTGGGGCGTGGGCGCTTCTCTGGCCATGGAGAGCGTGCCGGCAAAATGGCGCGGCACAATTTCGGGAATTGTGCAGTCGGGCTATTCCTGCGGATATCTGCTGGCAGCGGTCGCGGCGAAGATTGTTCTCCCGCTGTGGGGCTGGCGCGCGATGTTCTGGATCGGAGGCGTGCCCGCACTGCTGGCGTTTTATATCCGCTTCAAAGTCACGGAGTCGGAAGCGTGGAAACAGCATCGGATGCCGGGCTTCCGCGCCATCGTGAGCACGGCCGCGTCGAACTGGAAACTGTTCGTGTACCTGGTCGGCATGATGAGCTGTATGCACTTCCTGTCGCACGGAACGCAGGATCTCTATCCGCACTTTCTGAAGTCGGTGCATGGCTTCTCCACTTCGACAGTCGCGAATATCGCCATTCTCTACAACCTCGGATCGCTACTGGGAGCGGTAACTTTCGGACGACTGTCGGAGAGCATCGGACGGAGGCGCAGCCTGGTAAGCGCGGCGCTGCTTTCGTTGTGCGTCATCCCGCTCTGGGCCTTTGGGAATAGCCTGACTACGCTGGCGCTCGGAGCGTTCGTGATGCAGGTTGGAGTGCAGGGAGCGTGGGGGATTATTCCCGCACATTTGAATGAACTTTCGCCCGCCGCGGTGCGCGGCCTGATTCCAGGATTGGCTTATCAACTGGGAATCCTGGTCGCTTCACCGGTAAACAGTATTGAGTACGCGCTACGGGACCACTTCGGCTATGCGCGCGCACTGGCCGGATTCGAAATCGCCAACATTATTCTGCTGACGATCGTGGTTAGCTTGGGACCAGAGAGCAAGGGAAAGGAATTTATTGACGAGCGGCGAGGTCGGGCTGGGCCTTAGGCGATCCCGCGTCGGCGTTGACTGTTGACTAGGACAGGAAGTCGAAAGCTTGAACCACGGGGGACACAGGGGTACACGGGAGAATGCTCGGCTTCGCGGGCTCGCCGATTGGTCGTCAAATGTGTCCGCTTCACGCGCGTTACCGGCACCGGGCGGTGACCGCGATCACTGGTTTCTGTGACGTTGGAATTCCCGTTTTTGTGCGAGGGCGAAGGATCATTAACATGGAGTAGCGGACATGCGCAAAAATACTGCTAAAGTAGTTTTCAGACGACGGACAGTGCCGTCCGATCGAATCAGAAAGAGCTAAAGTCCATGCGCATCGCGGTGGTTGGTTCCGGTTATGTCGGGCTGGTGACGGGGACTTGTTTTGCGGAACTGGGGCACGATGTGGTGCTGGTGGACAACGACGAAGAAAAGTTGGCGGAGCTAAAGTCCGGCGACGTTCCAATTCATGAGAGGTTTCTGCCCGAACTGCTGGCGCGTCACCGCGGGTACCGCATCCGGTTCTCGGGCGACGTGCAGGGGGCGGCACGGCAGTGCGACGCGATCTTCATCGCGGTGGGAACGCCTCCCACCGATCGGGGTGATGCCGATATGTCGTATATCGAATCGGTAGCGCGGGAAATTGCGGGCGCGGTCGACAGCTACAAGGTGGTCGTGGAAAAGAGCACCGTCCCGGTCTACACCAGCCAGTGGATTCGTACCGTTATCATCCGCAGCGGTGCGAACCCCGCTTCTTTTGACATTGCGTCCAACCCGGAATTTCTGCGCGAAGGAACGGCGGTGAGCGATTTTCTTTATCCTGACCGCATCGTGGTAGGCGTGGAAAGCGAACGCTGCGCGGACGTCTTGCGCGAAATCTATTCGCCCTTAACCAGCGGAGAATATTACGCTCGCGACGAGGCGATTCCACGGCCAGACCGAGCCCAGATACCTCCACGGCTGATCATCACCAGTACTCGGAGCGCGGAGTTGATCAAGCATGCCTCAAACGCGTTTCTTGCCATGAAGATCTCCTTTATCAATGCGGTCGCGTCGATCTGCGAATCGGTAGGCGCAGATGTGGGGCAGGTCTGCGACGGTGTGGGCGCCGATTCGCGCATCGGCCCGCGCTTCTTGAATCCCGGGATTGGATACGGCGGTTCGTGCTTTCCCAAGGACTTGATGGCCTTCCGAGCGGTGGCGAAAGAGTGTGGTTACGACTTTGGATTGCTGGATGAAGTGATTCGCATCAATGAAGATCAGCGGCGCCGCTTTTTGCGCAAAGTGCGAAGCGTCCTCTGGACTTTGCGCGGCAAGCGTCTGGGCGTTCTGGGGCTGGCATTCAAGGGCGGCACCGATGACATTCGCGAATCGCCCGCTCTGCTGCTGGTGCAGGAACTGCTGCGTGAGGGCTGCCACATCTGCGCGTACGATCCCGCCGCCATGGACCGCGCACGTGACGTGCTGCCCTCCACGGTGGAGTATGCGGCTGGCCCGTATGAGGCTGCCACAGCTGCCGATGCGTTGCTGATCCTCACGGAATGGGAGGAGTTTGCCGCTCTCGATCTCGCTCGCCTGCGTAAGCTGCTAAAGTATCCCATCGTCATCGACGGGCGGAACTTGTATGATCCTGCAACCATGTCGGCGCAGGGGTTCTCGTATTACAGTGTCGGCCGTCCGGCGACCTTGACTGAAGATGCGGAGTCCGCGATCCGGCCCGACAGAAGGCAAATTTCCTGAACTCATGAAATTACGCGCGCTGGTTACTGGGGGAGCAGGCTTTCTCGGTTCTCATCTCTGTGATGCTCTGTTGGGCGAAGGCTATTCGGTAGTGGCGGCCGATAATCTGGTGACCGGACGGCTCTCCAACCTGGAGCATCTCCGAAACGACTCCCGTTTCGAATTTCTCGAGCAGGATGTTTGCCTCCCGATCAAATGTGGCGCGGTGGACTATGTGTTTCACTTCGCGAGTCCTGCCAGCCCGGTGGACTATGCCGTCCACGGAATCGACACGCTGCGCGTCGGATCCTATGGCACGTTTGAAGCGTTAGAAATGGCGCGGCGGCACGGCGCGAAATTCATGATGGCTTCCACATCGGAGTGTTACGGAGATCCGCTCGAGCATCCCCAAACCGAAACGTATTGGGGACATGTCAACCCCATCGGGCCCCGTTCCGTGTATGACGAGGCCAAGCGATTCTCCGAGGCCGTAACCGTGGCCTACCGCCGTTACCATCAGGTGGACACGCGCATCCTGCGCATCTTCAATACCTATGGCCCGCGCATGCAAATCAACGACGGACGCGTGATTCCCAACTTCATGTGGCAGGCGCTCCGGGGAGAGAAGCTGACAGTCTACGGGGATGGCAGCCAGACCCGCAGTTTCTGTTACGTCGGCGACGAGATTGACGGCATTCTCCGGTTGTCGCGATCTTCGGAACACGAACCGGTGAACATCGGCAATCCAAACGAGTTCACGATCCTGGAGTGCGCTCGGAAGGTGATCGCGGTGAGCCGCTCGGCGAGCACAATTCAGTTCGAGCCTCTTCCACAGGACGACCCCAAACAACGGTGTCCGGATATCTCGAAAGCCCGGCGTCTATTGGGCTGGGAGCCTAAGGTGGATCTGGAAAGCGGCCTGAAGTTGTCTTTGGACTACTTTCGCAAAGCAGTCGAGCAGAAGACAACGGGAGCGCTACGCTAGCGCGGCAGTTCGTCGAGCGTGGGACCAGCCGCGAGCAGGGCCAGCAGACGCAATACTTCTTCGCGGTCGGCTGCGTTGTCGAAGACGAAGCGCACGCCCATTCCGAAACCAGGATGCACGGCCTGCACCTGGCCGCATATTTTCAATTTCATTTCCGCTGTGCGCACTACGATTTCGACATCGGTCTGTCCGGTGAGCGGGGAAGGCATTTCAACGTAGCACCCGTTTTCACTAACATCAGAGAGCGTGCAGCGATTGGGGACATTGCTCCCCATGCGGTAGACTTCCGCTCCCAGCTTGCAGGCGAAACGGCGCTCAACACGCCGATTGCCGCTCTGGGCAGCGCTCTTCCCTTCCGGTTGGGTTTGCCGATCCATGGGCCGCGGCGGTTGCGGCGGAGCATCTTTGCTCTGAATCTGACGGAAATTGTTTTGAAGTAACCAGGCCTGCATGAGCCGACGCGAGGCCTGGGGCACATCCACGAATCGGATTCCTGTCCGGCCGCTGGCGTCCTGCCAGGCGACTTCTCCCGATAGACGGACCGCTTGCTGCTGACCTGGAAGCGCAAACTGGAAATAAACTTTGCCGACGGGAGGCAGAGTATGTTCACTTCGTAAAGACGTTCCTCCGTCGCTCAGGTCCATGATGGTGCCGCGCAGATCCTCCGCGCCCGCATGAGCAACGCTGGTGGGAGAATTCACTGGAATGCGCGCACCGCGCCGTCGCTCGCGCCGCATCAAACCGCGAGCTGCGCGCAAGCTCAGCCGAGTACGCTCCAGCGAAAGCGGGCGGTAGAGAACAAAATTAGCGCCCAGACCAAAGACAGGTCGGGCACTAAAGTCGGCATCCAATATGGCGACTAGCAGTGTGTTACGACTTCGAGTGCGAGTCTGCCGCAGCTTGGCCAGGAATTCTTCCGAGCTTTGATCCGCGCGGTAATCCAGGATGACCGCGTCGAAAGTCTCATCTTGCAGGCGTTCCATACCGCGGGAAATGGAAGGTGTATGTTCCGCAGTGATCTCCATTTCCGCCAGGACAGTCCTCAGCAGGTTTGCCGAGCCCTCGTCCGGGCACACCACCAGAACGCGCAGATCCATGATGTCAGCATCCTAGGGTCCCGCCGCTAGCAGCGACAAGTTACCAGTGTCATCGGGAAACTTTCGTCATCTGGACTTTCTGAGTACCGGGTCTAATCTGAGGATGCGTACAGTTATTTTCCGTAGGCCGATCCCGACTCCAGGACTTACAAGGCATGTCTTCGAAAACCGGTACTTGGCTGATGGCAGCCGGCGCTTTCATCGTCTTCGTCGGGCTGTGTTTTCTGCCGGCCGCTTTCGGTGCCGACGGCGACCGAACCATGCTGGGGGCCGGATCCGTGGTGATCGCGATGGGCCTCGTGATGATTGCCGGCGGCTTCTACATCAAGGCGCGCGAATTGGCGACAGGGGCGCCAGCGACTGCCCCCACGAGTGCAAAGCGCAACCGAAGCAAGTCCATCTGCGACCAGTGCGTCGAAAATGAACCGGTCATCCAATGTCGCGTTCATCAGCTTCATCTTTGCGCCGACTGCTTAAACAAACACTATGACTTCCGCTCTTGTGCTTACGTCCCAAGTACACGGCGCGGCAATCCCAAGTCCAGTGCTGCGGCTTACTCGCAAGCCTCATCAGGGTAACTTTTGTAACTTCCGATCGATTACATATCGTAAGGACATTGTGCGAATGGCCGGTGTACCCCGGTACTTTGACGCATGTCCCAACCGTCCCTAACATCAGCACAGTCAGCCCCGATGGAAGAGCGATCCGTGAGGATTGTTCGGCCGCCGGGCTGCCAGCTTTTTCGGGTATAGAGAAAGTGAAAACGAGAGTTCCGGCAAAGACATATGAAAAGCCTGAGCAGCAAGAGCGCGCGACAAAGCAGGGGGTTCAGCCTGCTGGAAATGGCCATTGTGATGAGCATGATCCTCATCATGGCCACGGTTTCGTTCCTGAGTATGCAACCGATGGTGAAACAGCAGCACGTGACCAACGCCTACAACACGGTGCTGTCGGCGATGCGTCAGGCGCGTGACAACTCGGTTGCGCAGCGGACGTCCTATGTAGTCACCTTAGATAGCACGACAACGCCGCACAGCGTTACGGTCGCGCCCACGTTCGTCGCTACTCAGGGTATCCACCCGCCGATCACATACACTCTGCCCGGCGACGTAAAGTTCAGCGTCCAAGCCGGCATTCCGACCGCGCCCACGAAAACTCCGGACGGTTTTGGGGTGGGGGCGACGCCGATTGATTTTGGGTACACCGGCCAGGGCGTGGGCGTAGGCGGCAAGAATCAAATCTATTTTTGTCCGGACGGTTCCGCCCAAGACGCAACCGGCGGCGCCGGGCAGTGCACGGGCAACCTGAATAACGGTGTGGTTTATATGGCGCGGAGCGGAGAACTGTTGAGTTCGCGCGCACTCACTGTGTGGGGAGCCACTGGCCGCATTCGCGGATGGCGTCTCTACACCCTTGGCCCAGGAGGTGTGGCTTGGCAACGACAGTAATCGGAAACACGGCAGGATTGTGCGTCCCCCGCAGAAAGTCTCAGCGCGGTTTTTCACTGATCGAAGTAGTCATTTCGATGGCGATCCTCACCATCGGTCTGGTCAGCCTGCTGGGCGTGTTCGGAATTGCGATGGCCGCGACCCAGGACTCGCAGCAGGACATGATCGCCAAGCAACTGGCCAACGAAGCGCTCGAGAGTATCGTGACCGCGCGCAACACCTCCCAAAAGCAATGGAGCGACATCCAGAACAGCTCTGACGGTGGCATCTTCCTGAGCGGGTATCAAGCGGTTAACAAACCCGGTGCGGACGGCATCATGGGAACGGTCGACGATTCCTCGGCCGGGCCCCAGACCATCATCGAGCCCGGTCCGGACGGGATTTACGGTACTTCCGACGACGTCTCGATTCCCATGTCGCAATATCAGCGCAAGATCGAGATTCAGCCGGTTACGGACGCTGGCGGGAACGTGGTGGCTTCGTTGCGGGCCATCAATATCACTGTCCAATACAACAAGCCCCAGGTCGGGAGATCCAAAACGTACGTTCTCACTTCGTTTGTTTCGCAGTTCCGGTAAAGAGGGGGAATATGCACCACGAAGCGACAGTCGGCCGCAACAAAGGTTTCAGTCTGCTGGAGATGATGATCGCGATGGCTCTGGGCGCAGTGGTGATGGCTGCCGCCGTCGAGAAGTTCAGCAAGAGCGTGAAGGGCACGTTTATTGTTTCGCAGCGCGCCGAGATGCAGCAGGACTTTCGCGCCGCCGCCACCATGCTGACCAAGGACGCCAGCATGGCTGGCTCAGGCATGGGAAACAACGTTCAAATCGCCCTTCCCTCGGGTACTGGGATTCTTCCGGTCTATGGGTGCGATCAGATTCCGAAGTGTTACATCAACGGCGGCGCCGTGGCCTATCCGACTCAACTCGTGGGCGGCGTCAACGTACCGTATCTGTATGGGCTCATGCCGGGATGGAAATTCGGACCGACGCTTAACGGCGCCGCCGGTCCCACCGACGCGCTGACAGTCGTGAATGCCGACACTACGTTTCTGCTCGCTTGCTACGACGTGAAAGTCACCAACGCGACCCTGGTCAGATTCACGCTGCCCGTTCCTTTGCATCAGACTTGCGTGCTCCCGCCGTCGCTGGTTGCACCCCAGGATGTCGACGATCCCGCGGTCGGTCTCACCCCCGGCGATCTCGTGCAGCTCCAGGTCACACTCGGCGTGGGCCTCGGAGCAACCAGTTCGACAGTGCTTGGCGAAGTGACGAATGTGACCAAGGTCTCAGCCACCCAGTGGGACGTAGCTTTTGCCGCAGGCGACCCGCTGCGCATGAATCAGCCAGCGGCCCCAGCCGGCAGCCTCTTCCAGATCATAGGCGGCACCGGATCAGGCAACCGCATTAACGTCATTTCTTACTACATCGATAATTCCATTGTTCCCGCACGCCTGATGCGGCAGACCAGTGGACATACGCCTATACCGTTGGCGGAAAACGTGGTCTTCCTCCGGTTCAGTTATGACCTGTACGACTCGAATGCGGGGAACGTACTGGTCGATCAAGATGACGGCGGCGCTTCTGCGCTCCTGACCCCCAACCAGATCACCAAGATCAATATCAAGCACATGAGCCTGAACAGCACGCTGAACGGGACGGTCGGATATCAGGGACTAGATCTGCAAACCTCCGTCAGCGCGCGCGATCTGACATTCAAGAATGACTACCCACTGTCGCATCCGTAGCGCCAGTGGATTGGAAAAGACATTGGGAAACCAGCGAGGAGTTACACGATGAGAAGCGCGAAACTTCATTCACGCGGATTCACATTGATTGCAAGTATGCTGCTGTTGCTGCTCCTGTCGGGCATCTCCATCGGTCTGATGATGATGGTCAACACTGAGGGCAAGGTGGGCGGAGTCGATCTTCAGAATAACGTCGCTTATCACAATGCAGAAGGCGGCGTCGAAAAGATGACATCCGACCTGGCGGCGACGTTCACGTCGGTGCAGTCTCCGCAGCCCAGCGACATCTGCGCCTTGAGTTCGCTCCAGCCCAATATCATGGGAGTCACGTGGAAAGACTACACGGTGCAGCCAGCCTCCGGTTGCACGGCTGCGCTGTCGGCCAACTACGGACAGATTCAGTCGGGACCGAACCAGGGCCTGTGGGCTCAGATCATCCCGGTGACCATGTTGGCGACCGCCGCCCAGTCTGGCGGCCAGGAAGTCAGCATGATGCGCAATGCGCAGGTCGCTCTGATTCCGGTGTTTCAGTTCGGCGTTTTTTCGCAAAGCGATCTCGCCTTCTTCAGCGGTCCCAATTTTGATTTCGCCGGCCGCGTCCATACCAATGGCGACTTGTATCCCGAAGTGGGGAACGGCAGTACTCTCACATTTCATGACAAAGTAACGGCCTTCGGCAACGTGGTTCGAGCCAACCTGCCAAACGGCTTTGCCACGAATGCAAACTATGCCGGCACAGTGCAGATGCCGACCGCTGCTCAGGGTTGCGATGGGGCAAAGCCCGCCTGTAGAGGGCTGGGGTTGGCGGAAGGCAGCGTGAACGGTGCGGGTGGAAATCCCCCCCAGTCGGGGAACAACGGCCAGTGGCCCACCATTTCGCTCAGCAACTACAACTCCGAGGTCGTCAACGGCAACTTCGGAATCCTCCCTCCCGGAGGCACGGGAGCCAAGAACCTCCAGCTCCCGTTTGTAAACGGAACCAATTTTGCGTATGAGATCATTCGCCGGCCGCGAGCGGGCGACTCTTCGGGCCTTAGCGCTTCGCGCGAATATAACCTGGCCCAGATCCGCGTGTTGCTCTCCGACGATCCCGCCGAACTTCCGGGCGGCGCCGGTGATGCCAATAACGTTCGCTTGGCTAATGTAACTGGCGTCAACGCGAGCAACCCGTATGGAATTCCGACATCTGTCCCAGCCGGTCTGCCAGCTCTGCCCGCGGGATCGACTTACAACACTTACTTTGCCACTGGCTCCAGTGCGATCCCAGATGAGACGTCGTGCAATAACATCCCTTGTCTCCCGGTCAACACCAAGGTTACGCTGCCGCCGGATTGGCCTTTGGCCCCGGCTAACCCGATAGCGGGCGCTCAGACGATGGTCCCGGCAGGCGCTCCGAATGTGACGGCTGGCCCCGTGCCTCCGCCAGTCGTTGCGCTGTGCCCGCCCTCTAACGTTGCGGCGGCGAACTATCCGGCGGGCTGCCCGGTTGCCACCGCGCCTCCGTATTACAGCAACGCGAACGATGCGGGCGCCGCCACCTGGAACATGCTGGACGGCTGGCTGCGTGTGGAATACAAAAACATCGCAGGCAATTGGGTTGGGGTTACGAATGAATGGCTGGGTCTGGGCTTTGCGCGCGGATTCACGCCCCCCAATGCTCCCGGAGCCAACCCGGTCAATCCGAATGCAATCCTGATCTTGCAGCAACCGGCCGACCGCGATGGCGATGGCGCACTGGACGTGAACGGAGTCGCCCCCACCTGCACCAAGATCGTTGGTGGGGTTTGTACACAATGGACGAATCCGCTGCCGCCGGAAGGGGTCACCGATTTGATGATGACCGGTGCGGGCAGCACAAGTCCGTTCTTCGGGGTCACCAACGGTGGCACCCTCGTTCAGAGTGTCAGCAAGACCAACTGGTATCCCATTAACTTTTACGACACGCGCGAGGGTGAAACACGCGACGTGGCCGCTGGAAACAACTCCTGCTCAGCAACCGGCCTGATGAACGCCGTCGAGATCGACGCCGGCAATCTGAAGAGATGGCTGTGGGGAAATATCGGCGTCAACGGCCCGAACGTCGATTTCCTGGCCCAGAATGGATGGGTGCTCTACTTCTCCGACCGGCGCGGCATGCTGCCCAATCCGAACTCACCTTACTTTGGTATAAAATCGGGCGACTCCGGCTTGGAGGATTCGATCAACGCCGGCTCCGCAGCTGGCGTACCGGACGGCGTTCTCGAACCGAAGGCCGCCGGCGCCCAATTCTCTCCTGAGGACGTCAATCAGCACAACTCCTTGGACAACTTCGGCCCGCTCAACATGGGTCTGGGCTTCTATAACGGCGCCGCCAACGTCAATGGCGGGATCATTGCTGCCGCGCCAGCCAATCCGTACCTTCCGCGAATCGCCAGCTGCCTCACTACGGGCCGTAAGAATTGGGTGAGCGGCGCGCGCCATGTGGTGAAACTGGTCGATGGATCTCTAGGCAACGTACCGCTCAGAACCGACAACACGGGTGGATTCACCCTCGCTTCCGAGAATCCCGTGTACATCCAGGGCAACTACAACTCCAATGCCGCCGACCCCGCATGGGCCGGGGGCGCGGACGTGGCCGGTCATGCAGCGACCGCGGTCATCGCCGATTCCGTAACCCTTCTCTCCAACAACTGGTCGGACCTGAACAGCCTGGCGAACCCGACCTCGGTAGGCAACCGGCCGGCTAACACGACCTTCTATCGTCTGGCCATCGCTGGCGGCAAGAACATGAATTTCCCCAAGCCCGGTTTCGGCGCCAATGACTTCGGCACCGACGGCGGCACGCATAACTTCTTGCGCTACCTCGAGAGCTGGGGTGGACCGCTGAACTACAAGGGCTCGCTGGTGAGTCTCTACTATTCCACCTACCTCACTGGCGTGTTCAAGTGCTGTACGACGGTCTATTCGCCGCCAACACGTAATTACAGCTTCGACGCGGATTTCGCGCTGCCCGCGGGCCTGCCTCCCGGAACGCCGCTGTTCCGCGACGTGGATACCCTCGGTTATCGCCAGCTCTTCGCAGTGCGCGACAAGTAGTTAGAGGAAGAGAATTGCGGTAGAGACGCGGCGTGCGCCGTTTGCGCTGGCACCGGATGCGAGGTGTGCCATCGCAGACGCGCTCAGCCGCGTCTTTGCCTGGTTCGGAAGAATTGGTTCCGGAGATGAGGACGTTCGTCTCTCACTTCGCCCCTTTGAACCCTGCTCGCCGCTCCTCACTGTAGCGGTGAAGCGCATCCTCGATAATTGGATACGCCTTGCCTGCCGGCTGAATTTCATCGACTTCGACGCTCTTGCCTTCCAGCTGTTTGTAGTCCTGGAAGAAACGCCGCAGCATGAGCGATCGGTGCGGAGGCATCTGCGCAGCTTCGCGATATGCGTTGAATTCAGGGTCTTCAGTAGCGACGGCAATAATCTTGTGGTCCTGCTTGCCGGAATCAATCATCGTCATCAGCCCGATCGCGCGCGCGTGAATAATTGTCAGCGGCACCACCGTCTCCTGGCACAGCACCAGCACATCCAGCGGATCGTCGTCCTCAGCCAGCGTCTGTGGAATGAAGCCATAGTTCGCCGGATAGTACACCGCCGAATACAGCACGCGATCCAGCTTAATGAGTCCGCTGGTCTTGTCGAGCTCGTACTTCACGCTCGAACCGAACGGAATCTCAATGACTGTGTTGAACTCATGCGGCAGTTTGCCGCCGGGCGTGACGTCGTGCCAGGGATGGATCATGGCTACATTCTAAATGCACGGTAGGGCCAAGCCCCCAGGGGCACCGCCGCGACTGCCAGCGGGAGGCCCGGTAAGCGGGAGGGCACGGCTTCAGCCGTGCCGCAACAAGCCCCACAGAGATTGGCTTTAGCCTCTCGGTCATGAGCGGAGGGCTGAACAGCATGAGCCTACGAGCGTTGGGCCAGACTGGACCGCAGGTGACTGGAGTGGGCTGTGTCCCGGTAGTTGGTGTAATTGATTCCATAACAATGTCGGCTCCTAGCGCCGGGTAAACTTTGGTGGTGCCAACCAACCAAAGGCCCGGGAGAAAGGAGCCGAACATGAGGATTATAGGATGTGACTACCACCCGGGGTTTCAGCAAATTGCATACGTGGACACGGACACGGGAGAGTTCGTCGAACGGCGACTGGCGCATCGGGAGGAAGCGGAGAAGTTTTATCGCGCACTGACGGCGCTGGCGTTCGTGCTGATCATCGGACGAGCGGAGCGGTTTCCGTGCGGCAAGCAACTGGCGAGCTATCTGGGACTGGTGCCGCTGGAAGAGTCGAGCGGGCAGCGGCGCCGTCTGGGGCACATCACGAAACAAGGCAACTCGCTATTGCGCTTTTTGTTGGTGGAGGCCGCCCAGGTCACGGTGCGCAGCGACCCGGAGTGGCGCAGTAAGTATTTTCACCTGGCCATGCGACGAGGGCGAAAGATCGCGAAAGTCGCGATGGCTCGCCGACTCGCCGTTCGGATGTACTGGATGTGGCGTAAAGGGTGGGATTACGGACAAATAAAGAAGTTCAGTTCGCACGCGGGAGAGCCCGGAAATCGCGATGGTGTGCAGCACAACACCGAGTAATGGATTGGGTATCCCGCTCCCCTTCACCGGGGGAGTTCGAAGTCGTAATCATGATCGCGGTTTGGGACCGAAGAGATGCATGGGTCGGACTGAGTTCCTGACCTGAAAACCGATTACGAGCGGGCTTGAGGTTGGCACAAAGCAACACCTTCCACGAGAGCGAAATGGCGCTCGGTTCCGAGCCCACGGACTAGTCTGCCCAAAAAGTGCTTGACGGCGCCGACATTGTTAGAGACGCGATTTTTCGCCAACTATCGTCTGTACGGCGCACCGCAACCGCTGCAAGCCGCTCCCTTTTTGCCTTGCCACACTCTTTTCGTCCCGCAGCCATCACAAACGAGCAACTTGTTTATCGTCGCTCCGCAGTGCAGGCATGAGTATTGGCGTCTTCCGCCTTTCGCCGTCTTCTCGGTGCGTTCACAGCATAGTGGACATGCCTTCTGGTCGTGTCTCATGGGTCGTGAGGTCAATGAGTGAAATGGCGATGTTACGCCAACTACGCGGGCAGTCGGAGGACTCAGTCCGACCTCGATAAATAGTTGAAAAACATTCGGCTCAGCAAGCACCACCAAAGTGTGCCGAACACTCCGCACCAGAACAGCGGATGATCGAAACGCCACACGATTGCACCAAGGAGAATCCCAGCCGGGAATTCGCTGAGAAGCACCGGCATCCACTCAAAGTGAGTGATCTCCGTCAGGGCACATCCAGCCAAATGGAGGATTGGCAAGACATACACCCAATGAGGTTTTAAGAGCACATTCAAAAGCCGATTCATGCGTTAAGCTTCCCGTCCCCAGTCTAGCGAAACAATGCGGGGCCGCAGCATAACTGATGTAATCAGGCGTTTACACCAACTGAGAGTCTTTGGACGTGTAATACCGACGACCTTGGGAAAAGCCGCTAGCTATCCTTGCGGTAGAGGAGATCGCGCATTGCCTGTCTCCGAGCTTCGTTTGCTTCCACCTGACTCTTGCGTTCGTCAGCGTCCAATGCTTGCTTCATTTTAGGATCAACATGTTCGGGTTCGCTGCAAGCCGGGCAGCGGTTGGCAAAGCCAGGTTTATTCGGCTTCAGCTCGAACTCTTCCGAACAGACAGCGCACACTTTAATAGGAAATGCCATGCCGCAATTATGATAAACCAGATGCAATTCCCGATGATTTCCCCCGTGACCTCTGTGTCCTCCGTGGTTAAGATCCAAAGGTTGAACCACAGAGGACACAGAGGAAACCGAGGCGTGCTGGTATGGCGCTGCCTCCGAAACTGCCCTCATGTCATCTTGACCCGGTCCAGAGCTGCGCGTAAAGTTTTCACGTAGGAGCAGCCCATGTCGAGCGAAGCCAACAAGTACATGAAATTTGGCGCGGTTACCGTGATTATTCTGCTTTCGCTCGGCTATCTCGCCTACACCGGCGTTCAGGACAGTAAGAGTTACTACGTCACCATCAAGGAACTGCACGGCATGGGTGATGGCGCGTACTCGAAGCGTCTGCGAGTGGCCGGCAACGTGGTTCCCGGCTCGATCAAGCGCTCCGGAACCCGAGTAGATTTCATGCTGAAAGAGCAGGACCTAACCCTGGCGGTCTCCTACACCGGAACTGAGGCTCCACCGGACACCTTCAAAGACGACTCGCAAGCACTCGCCGACGGCAGCTTCGGACGCGACGGCGTCTTCCATGCCAAGCAATTGCAAGCCAAGTGCGCATCAAAATATGCTCCGCAGCCAGGCCAGCCGGGAGCTATGCCCGCCGCACAGCCCGGCAAGAGCATGACCCAGAATCAAAACTCCAGTTCCAGCGGGATGGCGAACTAGATTCACGTAGGGACAGCCGCCCCCGGCTGTCCAACCGAGCGAGGCTCGGTAGATTTTCCGAAAACGCTTGACTGACGCCCACATCCAGCCCACGCCCGTCATCACCGTCTCCAACCTGATTAAGCAGTTTGGCCGCTTCGCCGCCCTGCGTGGTGTGACCGCAGAGTTCACCAGCGGGAAACTCTATGCCATTCTCGGCGACAACGGGGCCGGTAAGACCACGCTGCTCCGCACTCTCGCCGGGCTCAGCCAGCCCACCAGCGGACAAGTTACAGTCCTGGGCGCGCGGAAGTTCCACGACGTCTGCCACCAAGTTGGCTACATGGCGCATCCGTCTCTGCTTTACGACGAAATGAGCGGCTTGGAGAATTCGGAATATTTCGCACGACTGTATGGCATCGCGGACAATTCGCGGTGCGCTGCCTCGATTCGCGCGGTCGGCCTCGATCCCGATCTCGTTCGGCCCGTAGGACAATATTCCCAGGGCATGCGGCAGCGGATGTCGCTAGCGCGCGCGCTCCTCAACGATCCCAAAATTTTGCTGCTTGACGAGCCCTTCTCCAACGTCGATGTTCATTCGGCAGGCGACATGGTGCGCCTACTGGGACGTACGCGCGATCAGGGCAAAACCATCTTTGTGGTCACGCACCAGGCGTCGCTACTTGACGGGACTGCCGACGAGTTCGTGTGGATGGAAGCCGGGCAGATTGTCGCGCGCACCCGCGATCTCAAGCCGCCGGGAGTGATGACCTGATGCCCTCTCCAACTGGCATCACGCGCGCGACGCTTGTGAAAGACCTTCGCCTGGAGTGGCGCTCAAAAGATGCGATCAACTCCATGCTGTTTTTTTCGCTGCTGGTGGTCGTCGTGTTCAGCTTTTCTTTCGACCCAAACGCGGAAGAGTCCAGACAGATTGCCGGTGGGTTGATCTGGGTCGCGTTTTTATTTGCTGCCGTCGTCGCGCTGAATCAAACCTGGGCCCGCGAGATTCGCAACCAGGTGCTCGACGCCTACCGCGTTTCGCCCGCCCCGGCCAATTCCCTGTTCCTCGCCAAAGCGATCGGCAACTTCATCTTCGTGAGCGTGCTCGAAGCGCTGATGACTCCGCTGTTCGTCCTGTTTTATCAATTGCGCCCGCTCGGCCCCGCGTGGCAGTTGTTGGTTGTCGCCGCACTTGGCACGTGGGCTTTGGTCGTGAACGGAACATTTTTCGCAGCTATGTCATTACGTACGCGCAGCCGCGAAATCATGTTGCCCTTACTGTTGTTCCCAATTTCGATCCCCGCACTCCTCGCGATGGTGCAAGCCACCACCAACATTCTCACCGGTGAAGGCGCCCGCGTCTGGATGGCATTGCTTCTCAGCTACGATCTGGTGTTTACTACGGCTTGCCTGATTTTGTTCGAAACCGTCTTAAACGCGGAATGACAAACGCAGATTAACAAACGCAGAATGAAACGAGCTTTCCCCATCCTTGGCATCCTGACTGCGATCCTGCTGAGCTATTCGCTCTACATGGCTCTGGTGGTTGCGCCCACCGAACAGACCATGGGCGACGTGCAACGCATCTTCTACTACCACGTGCCGTCGGCCTGGACAGCTTTCATCCTCTTCACCATTAATTTTGTCGCGTCGGTCGTGTACCTGATCCGCCGCAAGCAAGGCGCCGACATCGTGGCGCTGGTCTCCGCGGAAGTCGGAGTCGTCTTCTGCACGATCGTGCTGGTGACCGGCCCGATCTGGGCGCGCCCGGTTTGGGGCATTTGGTGGACCTGGGATATGCGCCTCACGTCGACTCTGGTGCTGTGGCTGATTTACATCAGTTACCTCGTCCTGCGCCGCTTCTCGGCCAGCGGCGAAACACCCTTGCTCGCCGCGACGCTTTCCATTTTCGGCGCTCTCTGCGTGCCGTTCGTTTACTTCTCGATCTGGTTCTTTCGCACCCAGCACCCGCAACCAGTGATCGGCGGTGGCGGATCGATCGATCCCCGCATGCTGCATGTGCTGCTCATTAATTGGTTGGCCTTCTCCTGTTTCGCGCTTCTAATATGCTGGTCGCGCTACCGGCTGGAGAAGCTGCAACGCGAAGTTGAGCAGGCGCAAGCTCTTGAATCCCTGACGCAATCCCCCGGGAGCCCGCGATGAACGGATACCTCTTAGCCGCCTACGCCGCCACCTGGATTATTCACATTGGGTATCTGGCCACCCTGGTCAGCCGGTACGCGCGGTTGAAGCGGGAAATCGACGACCTGAAGAAAAAGTAGAGTAGAGACGCGGCTTTCCGCGGCTCCGTTGGCAGCGGGCGCGATGCCTGCAAGCGGAGACGGGGCAAGCCCAGTCTCTACGAATGAATTTCTTGGCTGACAACCATTCTCCCGCTCATCGCTTCTCACTAACGCGGTCCCAAAACTCCCTGGCTCGGCTTGACAGCGTATCTCCCGGATGTAAAAGTATTTGTTTGCTTTAACCCCAGTTCTGGTGACAGGTACGCATCCGCTTCCTATGGGCGTCGAGCCCCAGCGGTGTTTGTGTGCCGTTCTCGTTCTCACCCCGTGAAATTGGGACATTGGAGGAGTTTTCGTGAATTGGAATTACCGTGCTTCAGTTCTCAGGTCTCAAGTCTCAAGATTTCTGGATTCGGTGGGAGGATCAGTGACAGGTAGGCGTCTGGCAGCATTTCTTCTGGCGGCGACGGTGGCAGTCGCGGCAGGCACCCTCTTTTATTTCGGCTCCGCGACTCCGGTTGCCCTTGCCAAAACTTCGCCCTCTCCCCAGCCCCGGTCGGCCTCTCGAGTGTCGCTGCCCATGTTCTTCGAAGCGAACCAGGGCCAGACCGACTCCCGCGTGAAATTCTTGTCCCGCGGCCACGGTTACGGACTCTTCCTGACCGCCGACGAAGCGGTTCTGAAGCTACAGCAGTCAGGGGTCAGCGCTCAGCCTTCAGCCAACAACGTGATTCGGATGCGCCTCGCCGGTGCAAATGCGTCCGCCCGCGTCTCCGGTGCCGAGCTTCTTCCCGGCAAGAGCAACTATTTCATCGGCAATGATCCTTCGAAGTGGCATCGTGGAATTCCGCAGTACGCACGCGTGAATTACGAGTCAGTCTATCCCGGAATCGACCTGACCTACTACGGCCGCCAGGGACAACTCGAATACGACTTCCGCGTTGCCCCCAACGCCGACCCCAGCCAGATCGCCCTCACGTTCGACGGCGCTTCCACACACCTCGACTCCGGCGACCTCGTGCTCTCGACCGGACACGGCGACGTCCGCTTTCACGCTCCGTATATCTACCAGCCGGACGGCCACGCAAAGAAGACCGTTAAGGGCAGCTTTCGGCAGCTGGCTGACAACAAGATCGGCTTCGCGATCGGACGCTACGACCACACCCGCGCACTCGTCATCGATCCGAGCCTCAGCTATTTCACCTATCTGGGCGGGAGCGGCAACGAGTCGAACGTGCAAGTAGGAATCGATTCCGCTTCGAACATTTATCTTGCCGGGTCGACCGAGTCCGCCGATTTCCCGGTCACCAATGGTTCTGCAAGAACGGGGACAAGAAACCTCTTCGTTGCGAAGCTCAATCCCGCGATACCGCCGCCACAATCAGAACTGGTCTACGCGACTTACTTCGGTGGCACTGGTGCCGACGACCTCGCAGCTCTGGCGGTAGATGCCGGCGGCTTGGTCTACCTGGGGGGTATCACCACCTCTACCGCTTTTCCGACTAGTTCCAATGCGTTCCAAACCGTTCCCGTCGGTCCTGGCACTCACGGTTTTGTAACCAAGCTGGATGCCAACGGAGGCGCGACTTACTCCACCTACTTGTCCGGCACCAATTCGACCGGGAGTACGCTCGATCTAGTCACCGGCCTCGCGATTGATGCCAAGGGCGACGCGTTCGTCACAGGAACGACGAACTCGACCGACAAGACCGACAGCGCCATCGATTTCCCGTCGACTCCGAACGCTTATCAGCTTACGTCCCTGGCTGCCACGCAGTTTTTCGCGAGCAAAATCAACACTGCCCCGCAGCCCGGAGCGCCCTCCATGCTGTATTCGACCTATTTCGGAGGCGCCAATCCCGCGCAGCCGCAAATCACCGGCGGAGGCATCGCCGTCGATAACGGCGGCAACATGTACATCACGGGCGCGACTAACTTTTTTTTCGACCCGGCCGGTGTGAATGACAATCCCCGAACCAATTTCCCGATTCTCAACGCCCAGCAGGGTTGCCTTGACCAGGCTCCGAGCGTCACCGCCTGCGACCTCAACCAGACCGCGCCCGATGCCTTCGTCGCCAAGATCAACCCGAACCGCGTCGGCACCGTGGGGTTGATCTATTCCACCTATCTCGGCGGCTCCTTCGACGATGCCGGCCTCGCCATCGCCGTCGACTCTGCCAACAATGCCTATGTCACGGGCCAGACGCTTTCCAGTGACTGGACCGCCCCCACCGCTATCGCTCCCTTTCAGACGACATTCGGCGGCGGCGTGAACAACCACGACGCCTTTATCGCCAAGATCGGTAATCCTACCGGATCCAGCCCTATCTACCCGCTGAACTACTTCACCTACCTGGGCGGCAGCGGTGACGATGTTGGCCGGGCGATCGCCGTCGATGGCGTCGGCGGGGCTCACGTTACCGGATCCACCAACTCACTGAATGACTTTCCGGTCTTCGACCCGATTGACCAACTCCCATTTGGCGGAGCCACGGACGCATTCGTCGCGACAATCTTGACCGCCTCTTCGGGCAAGGCTGCTGGCGATTCCGTGTCCTTCCTGGGAGGCTCTGCCGAAGATCATGGACTCGGGATCGTTTTGGATGTCAACGGTACCGGCTATGTGTCGGGCATCACGCGCTCAACGGACTTTCCCCATCCCGCCGCTCCTCCCGCTCCCTTGCCGATTCAACCAAATCTGAACGGGGCCCCCAATCAGGACGACGCATTTCTGGTTCGCATTGGCCAAACGAGCGGTTTCATTGTGCCGCCCGACGGTCTGCCAACCGTCAGTCCGAACCCTGCTTCTCTGGGTAATCAGGTTACGTTTACCTTCACCGTCGTCAACAACGGACCCGATCCGGCCGCCCACGTAATTTTTAGCGGCACGTTTCCGACCGCGGGGGTCACCTTCAATTCGGCGACAACCTCTCCCGGCGGAACTTGTCAGCCTCCGATCAACGGAACCGTTCTTTGCAATGTGGGTTCGGTCGCAGTGAACTCGAAAGTGACAGCGACCGTCGTACTGACCCCGACCACTGGAACAACGTCACTTGGTGTCGCTCCGAGCTTGAGCGCCAACGGAGGCGGCTTCATCCCGATTCCGTGCCCCGATCCTTGCCCTATTCCCGTTCAGGTCACCGACTTCTCGATCGACGTCGCCCCGTCCTCCGTCACCATCAATGCAGGAGAAAGCACTAGCTTCGTCGCGACTCTGAAGCCAATACCTACCTACGCCAGTGCCATCTCCATGAGCGACTCCGGCCTGCCGACCGGTGCCACCGGCACCTTCACGTCGACGTCGGTAACTCTTCCCGGCAGCAGCCCGGCCACCACCACCCTGAATATCAGCACTACGGCGCGGCCTGTGAACACCGGGAGCCTCTTCCGTGGAGGCCCCCTCTACGCCGCCTGGCTGCCCGTCGGCGGATTGAGCCTGCTCGGTATGGGCGTCGGCGCCGGATTCAAACGCCGCCGCTGGCTCGCCGGCATGTTCCTCGGCCTGATCGCAGGGTTGATCCTCTTGCAAGCAGCCTGCGGCGGCAGCAGTAGCAGCACTCCGAGCAGCGGGGGCACGCCCGCCGGAACCTACACCCTCACCATCACTGGCTCGTCTGGATCGGCGTCCCATAACCAGCGAGTGACCCTGATCGTGAACTAGGCCCCGTACCGAACGAAATCTCCCGTAGAGACGCGGCGTGCCGCGTCTCCCTCGCCCGGCCAAAAATGCCCGAGCTTCCGGCCCCGCCGGGGGCTCTTTGTATCTTGCACTTGCCTCAGCGGACATGTCCCTTTTGCCGTGCGCATTTCCCCTTCGTAACGCCTTACGTTACGGATGGCCGTTGCCTCCGCCCTTGACCTGCTCCAACATCGGCATATGAAATCCATGCTGAAGAATGTACTTCTCGCCGCCAGCCTGGCCGCGCTGGCCACGTTCGTGGTAGCGCAGAACACGGACTCCGCCGCTCCCAAAACGGCCAAACATGCCGCCGTCCAGAAACATCGGCGGAAACCCAGCGCCCAACCTGCCCACAACGGCAAACTCAGCGCGGGCGAAGCCTCCAGCCTGGAAAGAACCGAGGCGGGGCAAACCTCCGAAGACATGCGCGACGACAATCATGGACGCTTCACCTCCGCCAACCTTCAGCACCGGCCAAATCAAGTGTCGAAAGCGGCTTACCATGCCCAGCCCAGCGCTGCCGCCCAAGGGAAAAATACCCGCTCACGGACCCACGGCGCCCAACTAAAAACCGGGCAACTGACCAACCGCCAAGGCGCTCATCTCGAAACCAAAGAAGCCGCTTTGCATCACCAGGTCCACAGCGACCGGGAGCAAGATCGCAAGCTGACGTCCGAAGACCAGCCCAGCAAAAACACCAACCAGATCACTCTGAAGAAGCACAACGCCCGCATGTTCTAACTGGCCGGCGTGGGACAGGCTTGTGTAGGACGGACACTCTTGTCCGTCGCCTTTGACCTGTACCGACTCTGACTGGCGCCGAGCACCCCAACCCCAACCGCGTCGGCCAAGAGTGTCCGACCCACGTCGGCAACCCGCACAAAACACGCCAAATCCAGCGCTTGACATTATATCGCATATTGCGATATGTTAATCGCGATCTGCTATATGAAGCTGGCCGAGAAAATCCGCTACCTGCGCGAAGTAGAGGGCTCGTTGCGCGGCCTCGACCGTCCCATGACCCAGCAGGAACTGCTGAAGGCGATTCACGCCGAGACCGGCGGCTCGCTCAGCCAGTCATATCTTTCGCAGATCGAAGGCGGCAAACGTCCGCATATGACGCAATCGACGCGCACGTTGCTGGCGAAGTTTTTCAAGGTTCATCCCGGCTTTCTGGTCGATGACCCCGAGGGCTACCACACCGAACTGACCTCGGACCTGCGCACCACCGAAGGCCAGCTCGACGTATGGCTCCTGCAAGGCTCCGAGCGCTTCGCCCACGATCGCGAAGTCAGCGATGTTCTGATCAAACTGGCGCGCGAAAAGAATACCCGTGGCTGCCTCTTGCTGGTGGGCGAAATCCTGAATACTCCCGGCCTAGCCGACCGCCTGTTCGAAGCGCTTCGACCCGACGCGGTAGTGCCGACATCCCCGCGGCAGTCGCGAACGCGCCCCGCTCTCGCCACCGCGGAAGCAAAATCAAGGAGGCGGACATGACCTGGTCTGACTTCTATCTGATCTGTTTCGCTGTAGGCTTTCTGTTCAGCTTGCTGTCATTCGTTGCCGGAAGCCTGAACGTGCATGGCCATTGGCCACATGCACACGGACTGCATTTTCATTCGGGCGCGCACTATGTTCCCGGTGGAAGCGGAGCGCCGGCCCAAGGCCATGGGAGCGCGGCCCAGTCCGTGTCACCCTTCAACTTCTTCACCATCGCTATTTTTCTGGCGTGGTTCGGAGGCACGGGCTACCTGCTGACGCGCTTCTCGACCATCGTGTTCGTGCTCGGCTTGTTGATTTCGACGGCCGTCGGCCTGGTCGGCGCCAGCATCGTATTCGTGTTCCTGGCCAAGGTGTTGATGTCGCCCGATGCGCTGATGGATCCCGCCGACTACGAGATGGTCGGGGTCATCGGACGGGTCTCAAGCCCGATCCGCGAAACCGGCACGGGTGAAATCATTTACTCGCAAGTCGGAAGCCGGCGCGCGTGCGCCGCGCGTAGTGAAGACAACGTCGCCATCGAAAGAGACGCCGAAGTAGTCGTAACGCGCTACGAAAAAGGCATCGCCTACATCCGCCGCTGGGAAGAAGTAAACGGCGAATAGCAAGCATTTCGGGAGGGCACGGCTTCAGCCGTGCCGTCGAGACAAAACGGGATGGCACGGCTTTAGCCGTGCCGTAGAGAACAGCAAAGATTCGGGGCTTTAGCCCCAGGAACCTATGAACCGCCGGCCATTCCAATTCGCGATCGCGCTACTCTGGCTGACGCTGCCGCTGGTCGCGATCCAATACTGGCGCGTATGGGACCAACTTCCCGCTCGGATGGCAACCCACTTCAATGCCGCCGGCGAGCCCAATGGATGGATGTCGCGCGCAGTAGCTCTAGAATTCGGCGTCGGCGTGATGGCATTCCTGTTGCTGGTCTTCACCCCGATCCTGTGGGCTATCTCACGCCGCCAAGTTAACAGTTTTGCTTGGCCGTTCCTGGGATTCTGTGCCGTAGTCGCAGGCTTCGTCGTAGTCGGCAATCAAAAAGTAATCGCCTACAATATCGAGGGCGCGCCGATTCACATCGAGCCGCTCTTGATCGTAGTCCCCGCCGCGATCGTCATTCTGTCGATTTTTTATCTTGGATCAAAGCGCGGTCCAGCTCTTGAGTCGAGCGAAGTGCTGGCCGAAGAAACGCACGCCGGACGAGCCTGGACAGCAGTGTTCGTACCTACGTTGCTGGGCCCTGTGATCGCCGCACGACTGATCCCGATCACTGCCGTCCGTATTTCCATGGCTCTGGTGGCGATAGTGTTGTTCGCCGCTCTGGCCATGGCCTGGACCGGGTTCCGCTATCGCTTTCTCCGGCACGGCTTACAAGTCAGCATGCTTGGTTATCGTCTGCGCTCGATTCCCCGTCAGCAGATCCTGAGCTATGCGGTCGAAGCATGGAGTCCCCTGCGAGGATACGGAATACGGGGAGTCGGCGAGAGCCGCGCTTTTATATGGGGCAACAGAGTCGTCCACATCAAGACGACCAACGGCGATGTCTATCTCGGCCACAGCGATCCCGATCGCATTGTGCGGGATCTCGACCTGGTAACCGGACACCGTCCACCAGAAATTGATTTCAGTAAGACACGGCTTCAGCCCACCAGCAGCTAGAAGCCAGCAGTTCATGGCTGGTAGCGACTTTAGGAGGCAACATGTTCGAAATGTCACGCATGATGGAAATCTGGGTTCTGATCGGTCTTTCCGTCTTAGCGCTCATGTTCATCATGAGCCTGCTGGCGCGTCTGTATCGCAAAGCCGGCCCGCATGAGGCCCTGATCATCTATGGCTTCGGAGGGACGCGCGTCGTTAAAGGTCATGGCGCGATCGTCTTCCCGATGGTGCAAGTCTGCCGCGAGCTTTCGCTCGAACTGATGTCGTTCGACGTAGCTCCTCAACAGGATCTTTACACGAAACAAGGCGTAGCCGTGACGGTTGAAGCCGTGGCCCAAATCAAAGTGAAGTCGGACATGGAGTCGATCCTGACCGCGTCCGAACAGTTTCTAACCAAGACCCCGGATCAGCGCGAAGGCCTGATCCGTCTGGTGATGGAAGGCCATCTGCGGGGCATTATCGGACAGCTGACCGTGGAAGAGATCGTCAAACAGCCAGAGATGGTTTCCGAACGCATGCGCTCTACTTGTGCCGACGACATGAATAAGATGGGTCTCGAAGTCATTTCGTTCACCATCAAGGAAGTCCGCGACAAGAACGAGTACATCACCAATATGGGCAAGCCCGACGTAGCCCGCATCAAGCGCGACGCCGACGTCGCCACCGCCGAAGCCGATCGTGATACCGCCATCCGAAGGGCGGTAGCTACTCGTGAATCCGCAGTCGCCAAAGCGCAAGCCGACCAGGAACGGGTGCTCGCGGAAACTCTCTCGCAGGCGAAGCAGGCGGAAGCGCAACGCGACCTCGAAATCAAGAAAGCGCAATATCTCGAAGTCACCAAGAAGCAGCAGGCCCAGGCCGACAAAGCCTACGACATTCAGACCAACATCATGCAGCAGCAAGTGGTCGCTGAGCAGGTGAAGGTGCAACAGATTGAAAAAGAGCAGCAAGTGAAAGTGCAGGAAGCTGAAATCAACCGTCGCGAGAAAGAACTGATCGCAACCGTACTAAAAGGCGCGGAGATCGACCGTCAGCGGATCGAAACTCTGGCCAACGCGGAGAAGAATCGCCTGATGTCCGAAGCCGAAGGCCACGCCTCTTCCATTCGCCAACAAGGCGAGGCAGAAGCCGAGATCATCTTCAAAAAAGGCGAAGCCGAAGCCAAGGCCATGAACGTGAAAGCCGAGGCGTTCCAGGAATACAACCAGGCCGCGATCATCGACAAACTGTTCACCAGCATGCCGGAAATTGTCAGGGCCCTGGCCGCTCCGCTCGCGAACGTGGACAAGATCACGGTCGTTTCGACGGGAAATGGCAGCAGCGCCGGTCTGAACAAAGTTACGGGGGACATCACCGCCATGGCGGCGCAAGTCCCGGCGCTGTTCGAAACTCTTTCCGGGATGTCGATCAGCGAACTGTTAGGGAGGGTCCGCCAGATCGGCGACAAGGCGGAAAAGACCGACGGCAAAGGCAGCACCAAGTGAAACACCCACGCGTAGAGACGCGGCTGGCCGCGTCTCCGTTCGCACAAGCAGCGAGGAGGCATCGTGCACGAAGAACTCAACAAAGCAAGAACACTCGGCTTGGCCGTAGCCTTGGGAGCCGCGCTGGGCGCGGCCGGAGGCGCCGTCACGGGCCATATCGGGGTCTGGGTCGGAGCCGGCATCGCCGCCTACATCGCGCTGACCCTAGCCCACGATATCTGGAAACCCAAAGCGAACGACCAACGACAAACCACCAACGACTAATACTAACGAGGTGTTTTATGGCATTACTCGAACGCGTGTCTACCTTAGTCCGGGCCAACCTCAACGACCTCATCGATAAGGCCGAAGAGCCGGAAAAAATGATCAAGCAAGTCATCCTCGACATGCAGAACCAGCTTTTGCAGGTCAAGACGCAGGTCGCGATCGCCATCGCCGACCAGCACCTGCTCGAAAAAAAGAAAGTAGAAAACGACGACAAAGTCCAGGAATGGATGCGCAAGGCCGAACTCGCCGTCGACAAGAAGCATGACGACCTCGCTCGGGCCGCCCTGCTCCGCGTCGAAAGCTATCGCGAAATGACCGCCAACTTCGCGCAACAGGTCGAAGACCAGAAAGCTCAGGTTGAAAACCTGAAGTCCGCGCTGCGCAAGCTCGATCAAAAACTGGCCGAAGCAAACGCCAAGGCCGATCTGCTGATCGCGCAGCATCGTCGTGCTCGCGCCGTCCACCGCGCCTCCGACGCGCATACCGGCATGTCGTCCAACGCGAAGTCAACGACCTTCGATCGCATGAAGCGCAAAGTCGCCCGCGAAGAAGCCGTCGGCCAAGCCAAGACCGAACTTTTAGCCGACGATGTAGACGACCGCCTAGCCGCGCTCGAGAAAGAAGACCGCATCGAACAACTGCTGACGGAGATGAAGACGAAGAGAGGGGCATAGAGTCCGGACAGCTGTCGATTACGAACCACGGCTGGCACCAATCGCGGTGCAGAATAGGCAAAACAAAGTTGTGTGTGTCGATTTAGCAGCCTTTCTTGCAAGGCTGCTGATTTTTAAAACGTATATCCTTCAGTCGGTTTGGCTCGAGGATCTGACATTTCGTGCACGCACGCTGGGCGACAGCGGCCTGCAACAGTTGCTCAGTGTGGACGCACTGAAGATCCATTGCGAAAGCTACACAATCGGGCAACCCGGGCAGGCCGCGCCGATCTGAATTTCAGCGATAACAATAAGCGTCATTACAAAACTTCCAACCGTTGTCTTGGGGGAAACGGAGATTGATGCGGAAAAGGCTACTCAAAGTCCGTGAATCGGATGAGTGTAGGGCGTTCAGGAATTGGCTTTCCAAGAGGATTCCTTTTCACGCGCCGACCACCTCGCCCACACTCCCCTTCTCCAACAAATACGCCCCTGGCCCCTGTTGTCCGCGAATCGACCGGCAAAATTCCACTACATAAAACCCGGTCGCGAGCGCTTCCGCGAACGCCCACTGGGTCGCCTCCCGCCATTCCCGAGCTAAGCCCATGTCGGCGCGTTCCACTTCCAGAATCTCCCCCGGAATTTCGATGCTCACTCGCTGTCGCGCCAGCGATTCCCCCAGGTCCGCCCGCGCGGGCCGTCCGTCGCCGTTGAAACTCACCAGCGGAGCGAGAAGCCGCAATGCGTCCAGCGTTTCCGCCCGCCCATCCTTTCCGGTTGCGCGATCCCGCGTCCGCTGCGAGTCCAGCAGCCAGCGCACCCAGAGCCGGTCGGTCCTGTTGCGATGCAGCACGCTGGAAGTTTCTGGCCCGTAGAAATCAATTTTGTAGGTATCGGATACAACTCCCAGCTTTGCAAAATTAAGGTGCGCGTTCCGGCTTTGCAGCGGATCGTACGTCCACGTCATCTCTCGAATCCCGAGCGCCAGTGCCCGTTCCCGCTGCGCCTGCTTCAACTTTAGTCCGAGATCGTGCTGCCGATAAGGCTCCAGCACCGCCAGCATGTGCGAATGAATCGTGATTTGCCCATGTTCGCGTCCGAACATTCCGAAAGCGAACCCGACCAGTTTGTCGCGATCGAACGCGCCCACAAAGATGCTTCCTGCCGCTTGCAAAGCAATCGCCAGCGTCATGGGCAGGCTGTCTTCATCTCCTATTTCCCAGACTTCTCTTTCGACCCTTTGAAGCTGGCGCAGGTCGTCCAGGCTCACCAGATCCCGAATAACGATCCTTGGCGAAACGGCGGGCGTGATCATTTTCGGCCGTTCTCCCGAACCCCGGCGGCGGGCTCGAACCACCGTCCCGCGGCGTCTTCTTCCTGCTCGATTTCCCGGAGCCACTTCAGTGCGCGTCGTGATTCCAAGTGTGCGCAAGCCACTTGCAACGCGTTCAAAACCGCCACCGGCGCGACGTACGACCCATTGTGAATCGGATTGGTCACGGAAACTGCCCAATGGTCGTGGCACGCGCGCGCGATGGGAGAGTTACTCACATCGGTGATTCCGAAAGTCCACGCACCCTGCTTCCGCGCCGTCTCAGCGGCCTCGACCGACGCCCGCAGGCAGCGCCCGAAGCTGATCGCGACCAGAATATCGCCGCGTCCCAGGGCCCGCGCCCGATGATGTAGATTTCCAAAGCTGCCCATCGGCGCTTCCGCCCGCAGTCCCAGCCACGACAGCCCGTAGGCCATTTGCCAGGCCAGCGAATAGGCGAAGTCCACGCCCACCACCACAATCAACCGCGCTTTATTCAGGCGCCGCGCCAGTTCCACGACGCGCTCCGGTGGCACGTTCTCGCGCAACGCTTCCAGATTGGATCTGTCCATCTCCAAGCTGTGCAGCACGTGCTCGTCGATCGCGGGATACTTGCGCACCGTCGATCGCATCACGCGGTATTGCGTGATACGGGTTACGAAGTGCGCGCGCAAATCCGACGCGAACGCTGAAAACTCGTCATAGCCCAACACTTGAATGGTCCGCACGATCGTGGCCGCGTTCACTCCGTAGCGCAACGCCATTTTTCGCGACGAAAGATAATAGGTATCTTCGGCATTCTCCAGGATCGAAAGCAACAACCGTTTACGCCGCGGACTCAACTTCCCATCCGCCTGCTGCATCCGCTGCTCCAACGGAGTAGTCCGCTTCGTTTCTCCATCCATGCCGGTGCTCCCCAGGGAAAAGTCCGTGCAACAGCGACACCGGGTTTACAACACTTGTTGCAGCCATGTCAACAGGGACAATGAAATGTTGCGGGACGAGCATTTGGCAGTCAGCCTTCTCTCGGCATGGAGCGCACTGCCGCGTTCTGCCCAGACCGACTCGCGGAACTTCAATTGCGCATCAAACCCAGTGCAAAGCCTAAATGCCAGTTGCGAAGTACCAAATGGTAAGTGCTAAGCTTTCGGAGATGAAGATGGCCGTCAAGACCTTTGCCCCCTTTCTGCTCGCCATCTCTCTGATGGCCGTTGCAGTTCCTTCCCTGTTCGCCGCCGAACGTGGAGTTCTGGTGCGAGAGGCCGTCATTTACCTGTCGCCCGACGCCACGTCCAACAAACTGGGTGAGGCCGGCCGAGGCCGGGAAGTGATTCTCATCGAGCGCAGCCGCAACTGGCTGCACGTGCAAGCGCTCCTCGGATTCGCGCAGACCCCCGACCCCGCCTTCGTCGAGGACGAAGACATGGAAGGCAAGACTATATCCGGTTGGATACTCGACACCGGCCTGGTGTGGGCCTCCACAGCCAACGGCGACCGCATTCTGTTTGGCGCCGCGGTCGATTCCGAAGACGAAGCCAGCCGCCGCCACGGCCGCCGCGGCGCCGACCAGGACGCGTTACGCCTCTACCGCCGCGTCTACGATCTCTTCCCCACGTCCCCCTTCGCCGGAGAAGGGCTTTACCGCGCCGCCGACATCAAGTGGCAAATTGAAAAATCAGACGTCATGTCCCGCCCCTCCGCCCGCGAACGAGATGCCTCCATCCGCGAAGGTATGGACGAACAACCCATGAAACAGGTGATGAAAAAGTTTCCCGGCACCAAGTGGGCTGACCTTGCCGCCTTCCATCTGCTCGATAACAAGCTCTGCGGCGACTGGCAAGGCACGTCCAAGTGCCCCGACAAAGAAGCTGAAATGTATGAGAAATACGTAAAGGAACATTCCCAGTCGCCCGCCGCACCCGAGGCTCTCTACCAGGCAACGTTCCGACGCGCCGCGCTGGTCGAAATCTTCAAGACCGAGGAGCAGCCCAAGAAGTCCGAGGAATCCAAAAACCGCGCCATTGCCCTGGCACAACAGTTGGTGTCGCAATATCCGCAGAGCGATTGGTCCGCCCGCGGCCAGATGTTGCTCTACTTATTGCAGCAGGGCGTCCCCACCTACGGAAATGTAGTCCAGTAGGTAATGTGGCCGCCGTCCAGGCGGCTGTCTCGCGGAGCTTCCCCATAAGCGCTGACTTAAGGAGTCAGAGTATCCGACCGTCCGGGAAATTGGCATCAACACAAGCGCGTTTATCGGTACCAATCTCTTCGAGGCAACCAGCACGTGCCTTTTGAGAAAACGAAGAGAGCATCTCATGAGGAGGGTGGTGCTAGTTTTTTTCCAGCCTATAGTCGCCGGGCGCCGATGAGCGATCTTGTCGAAAACACGGTCATGCGCTTTGCGCCAAAACCGCGAGCGACGAAGCAACCCAACCATAGTTGGGCACCCTGCGACGAAGTACTTCACAACAACCGTACCTAGAAAGATATGGCCGCACGGCTTACTTTTTGTGCTGCGGCACCCAGCACTCTGGAAGGATTCTCTGGATGCGTAGTTTTCGCACAATGGGTCCCCACCGTGGCTGAAATTCGGCGGCCATGTTTTGAATGCAATGCCCATGAACTGGGCAGCCATTCTTTGTTCTGCGTGGGTGAGATCGTTGTACCCAATGCGGCAGATGAGCCCTTAGCTAAACAAGCACGGCGGCTATCGCGTTGCGAGCGCTACCGAGGGATCACTGGAATCCAGCCGCAGGAAAATCGGAGTATTTGCCGGCAGGTCGACGTTTGAACCTTTAGCAATAAATGCATCGCAGATTCTCGCTGCGGCGCCAAAGTATCCGAAAGCAATTGCCGTGCCCGCGGATGCCGGTGCCGCGCCGGCACCGAGCAACCCGAAGCCTTTCTGGCCTTCGCCGGAGCGAGACCATGCCGTCTTCTGCGTAGTGATGTCCGCAACTCCTCTCGATGGGCCGACAAGTGAAACGGGAGCGAGAATCCGCGCGAGAGTCGATGTCGTAGCTTTGATTTCGCCCTCCTTGCCGACATCCAAACCTTCCGAACGCTCGGCTTGAATGCCCCCGACAGTTGAATGGATATCTCTCGTCGTGCCGTCCGGCATCTGAACTGAGCGGAATGCAAACACGATGCTGCCATTTCTCTTCATCCACCCCGCGGGGGACGCTTTCTGGACTGTCCCCGTGATCCTGGTCCCGGCGGGATAGACCAGTTGATGATCCGCCTGGTAGTACGGCTGCGATACAACGGCGTCGATTTGGGTGCCTGCTGTGGACGTACTTGAGTTGATTGGGGTCAAGAGGTGAATCTGGAGATAGTCGCTCGATTGCAGAGACGGCGTGTCAGGCTGAACCGGCGCGAGTAGCGTCACACGCTCGAGCAGGGCGGTGTCAAAAACGGTTCCTTGATCGATGTATTCCGGGTGGTATGGCAATCTGGTTACGATGGCTTCGCCCAATCGCTGCAGCTTATTCGGTTCCCGCAGCGGGCCCATGGCGCCCTTGAGTTTTTGGCGCATTCCAGGACGCTGCGCCTTGGGAAGGTATCGCGAGTTCGCCACGCGACCAAGGCTGACAGCGGAATTACTGTGAATCGGCACCATCGTTCCATCGGAAAGAACCAACTGATCGAACGTCACGTGCGCCGTCTTAGGCGGGGTGAAGTCGCCATCGAGGAGTCTTCGGGTACGCTTGCGCATCGGAGCCGTACTAATTGCAGAAACATGTCCCTTGATTGTCGAGCCTGCCGGGATCGCGAGATCTTCTCCGGTGTAGACCGGCTCAAGCAGCTTTGCGGTGATGGGCTGCCCTACGGCTTTGAGACGCACTCCTTTTTCGAGTGCGGCACGGAAATCATTGCCGGGCTCCACAACTAAAGCTTTCTCTTCGGACCTAGCATCTTGTGCGCGCACTGGGATGCCCGTGAGGCCCAAGACTGAATGAAAGAGCAAAACCCATACAAGTCTACGTTTCATATTGGACACGTCACGATTCTTCATGGGCATCTTCGTTGTTCTCCTTGAATTTGGCTGTAGTCACGCTCACGCGTATTCGCTCAGCCGCAATTTGGGCGTACGGAGGATAGATGCGATAACATTGGGACTTGTGGGTGCCATCCGTCCAAACAACATGACCGAACGTCCAGTATTTGAACGTCGCATGGACCCGCTGTCTGAAGTCTTTGGATCGCTGAGAATTCAGGACGCGATCTATACGCGTCTGGAGGCGACAGCGCCGTGGGGTTTTCACTACCCGGAGAATAGAGATCCGCGGATACGCTTCGGGTTAATGGTTCGCGGATCGGCGCTTCTGAAATTCAAGAACCAGCGGCAAGCTATCCCGCTCTCCGGCGGCGATGTTTTCATTTCCATTCTCAGCGATGACCCTTTTACATTGGTGGATCATCCGCGTTCCCCAGTCGCCGACTACCGCGAATTAAGAAAATTGGAAGTGGATAGTGTGATTCATTACGGAGGAGGCGGCGCACCCACAACTTTGGTGAACGGATCGTTTGGCATGAATGCCTTCGAGGCCCCGCTCATTTCTGCGATTCTGCCTCGTTATCTGCATCTGCGGCTCGACCAAAATCGAAGCCACGCCTTTCAATCCGTGCTGGACCTTCTGGCGGCGGAAACGGCTCAGCCCGGCATAGCTTCCTCGCGCTTGATCAGCTGTCTTTATGAATCGCTATTTGTCTACGCCATTCGAGCTTACGCAAGCAGCTCCGAGGCTCCGCCGAAAGGGTGGTTGGCCGCGATGTCCGACAAGCATCTCGGCAAAGCTATACAGGCAATCCATGCGGGTTTTGACAGGAGCTGGTCGGTTGAGTCACTCGCCCGTGAAGCACGCATGTCGAGGTCTGCCTTTGCTTTAAAATTTAAGACCGTTTTAGGCCAGACGCCGCTCGAATACCTTACCCGCTGGCGGATGTACAAAGCAGGCGCGATGATTCGCTCGAACAATATGTCCTTCTCTGAGGTGGCGTCAGCCATTGGGTACGGATCGGAAAGTTCTTTCAGTCGCGTATTCAGGCGAGAGATGGGCGTAGCTCCCAGGGAATATCGACGCAAGTGCGCGCTCCTGCAACGTCCATAGAAGAATGATTTGCGGGTGAGCATTTCTGTCCTCACGGCTTCCTCTCCGCGAAAGGAGTGAAAACGGTAGGTCCTACCACGGCGGGATTAGTCCTGTGAAGTCGGCTCTCGGAAGCTTTGCTAGCGACTGCGGATGTATTACGTGTAAGCCGGAAGCAATTCTTAAGTTAGCGCTTATTGGACGCCTCCCCACCTGCAAT
>Ga0137410_10000301_pt1 | contig 34956 bp, 30 predicted proteins | sample CZODoug1_16funga_FD_108878 | JGI IMG/M metagenome (GOLD analysis project Ga0137410, IMG submission 108878) | Vadose zone soil fungal communities from Angelo Coast Range Reserve, California, USA - CZODoug1_16fungal (Illumina Assembly) | ecosystem: Environmental > Terrestrial > Soil > Vadose zone... | reverse complement strand
TTCGCCCCCCACTTTTCAGGTACCTCAGTACTCACGCGCACTTTCGTACCTCCAAAGCGGTCTCTCAAGTTACCTATTCGGTCCATTTCCCAGGAGGTTTTTGTATGGCAAATCGCACCAGAAAGTCACCATCAAAAGCTAAACAGACCGATGCCGCTGCTGCTGCTGCTCAAAAGACGGTGGTGATTCCACCCGACACCAACGTCTACTTTCCGGATCCGCCACCCGTCGATCCTAAGGTGCGACCGTTCGTTAAGATCCAGACCGTCAAGCCCTCGAAACAATTCCTCAATGATTTGAGAGTTGGGACTCTCAAAGACCTGATTGACAGGCCGCCGAAGCTTGGCAACAAAGGAACCGTTGCGCTCGATGGGCGGCAACAGGCCGTGGTACTCGTCATTCTGCGCGATAAGGCAGGAGCCACGCGTTCGGGAATCGAAGTGCGTTTGCTCGATCAGGAAGGAAAAGAATTGCTCGATCGTAGTCGCACGGATCGCAACGGGTCTATCCTCCTGAAGTTTCCAATGCCGCTGAAGGCGAGGACGACCGCTGCCGAAGGCGTTCTCCAGCCATCCGACAGTACGATTAAGCTCGTTGGTACGAATACCATTGCACCTTTTAGCGTTGATGTCGTGGTACCACCGTTTCCCAAGCAGCACGTGCTGATTGAATTGACGTTAGAAGAATTACCTCCGCTCCCTGAGGGTTTGCCAAGCTCGCTGGCGCTGACAGCGCCCGATCCTTTACGAGGGGACAACCCGCTGGAACGTTTGCCAAGGGACTTCACGACCGATCTTTGCGATACAATAACCGCGGTTTTACCGACGGTAGCCGATCCAATTTTCGCGGGCATCGCACCCGGCGGCGACTTTCGATCTCAAAGAACACAGCGCGCGATCCCTTTGACGATTCCGCGCGTCGTGGCAACTCCACTAAACCCGGGGCCGACAAACAAGAAAATCCGCCGCTTCCTCGTTCGTGTTCTACAGCAGTGGGACTTCATGGGTTATACGCTCGGCGAACTCGCGAATGTCGAGCCGCTCGATCCTGGCTCGATATTGCGCGAAACGCTGACTTCGACCGAACAACTTTCTCAAGCGGCGTCGCGAGTAGCCGAGCAAAGCAGCTCAACACTCAACGAAGTCCTTCAATCCTCGTTGAGCCAACTGTCTAGCATAGACACACTGGTTGAAGTTGCCGCCAATATCGATTCAAGGGTGTCCGCGGGAATTAGATCGCCCGGTCTGGGAATCGGAGCCTTGATTGGCGGCCTGCTTGGAGGGGTTGGCGGGGCAGTGCTGGGAGGGATCGCGGGAGCGGCAATCGGAGGGATTGGAATTGGCGCCGGAACCAATGTCGCCACTAATTCGAGCACCGCGACCAACATCAACACATCTCTCGAAGTGAATTCGCGGGTGCAACTGGCGCGTTCGATTGTAAACCAGGCGATCCGAACGGTTAGCAGCTTGCTGCGCCAGACGGAAACCGCGGTGTCGCGAGAAATCGGACGCGTCTCACCCCTGCTTTCGCGAGTAACCAATCTGCTGCATTGGATACTCTACGAGAACTACATGGTTTGCACTTTTGTGGAGGATGTTTTTGAGATCGTTGAGCAACAGTTTCACATTACGGATCCGACGACGGGAGCTGAAATACCGGTTCATTTCAGCGACGAAGATATTGTGGATTATCAACGCTTCTTCGAACCTGTCTTACTCGACCCAAAACTGGCGTCGCAGTTTGCGGTATTGCGCAATGCAATCGCGTTCCGCCTGGCGGGCGGTCAGCCCATCAGCAGTATCAGGTTTACCGTCGACTACGCTAGTTCGTCCGAGTTCCTGGCGGCGGATTTGAGACTCAGAGTTGGCGGCGCCGAAATCACTTTGCGTTTGAACCCGGGCCAGTCACGTGCGCAAGGCACGCTAACCTTCAGCCCAATAATTCCGGACCACTTGTTAGGTCTCGAAATCCTCTTGTCTTTGGTAGTGCTACCTCACACCGTATTGGGCTTCCCGGTTCCTGCTCCGTCGGGGAGCGTTAGCGTACGTCGCATTTTAGTCTTTTTTGGCGGATCTTCCGCAGTTGATCCTGATCAAGTGATTTTCGGCCTTTCGGTTAATAATACGACTCCTACACTGGCTGCCAGTGCGATTGAGTTTTTGGTACCTCGGGTCCGTGCTATTGATACGACCAAGAATCCACTCTTTCGCCACATCAATCGGAATCACACTTACTACATCGGCGTGCTCGCTCAAGCGGCGTTGACGAACCCCAGCTTGCGGTCCGACGCGCCTCAATTGGTCAACTTTCCGTATGACGACGACATCTGGCGTTTGCCTATTCTTGGATTTGAAGGCGATCGCGTGCTGGTTCTGCAGAACGTCGACAGGGAAGATCCGGATGTAGTTGAGATACTCGAAAACGATGTCGGCGCCGGTACCCTGGTGCAGTTGGCGGCACCCGGATCATACGGCGAGGCATTGAAGGGGTTGCTTACGATCCTGAATTTGGATCCAACGAAGTTAGTGGATGAGGGCACGCTGATACATCCGGCCCTTCTGCCCACGCCTCCGGTGGTGATTCCCGGTGTGGGAGCCTTGCCGGGAACCGGCACGGGAGTTCCAGGGCCGGTCGGTCCCATAGGTCCGATTGGCCCGCAGGGAATATCTGGAGTTTCCGGACCACAGGGGATTCCCGGCGTAGCAGGTCCCGCGGGCGTTCAAGGATTGCCGGGCCCATCAGGACCGCAAGGGTTGCCGGGACTCTAAGTAGCGCCTGAACACACAACCGCGAACCTGTGCCGTGCGGCGCACTAAAGGAGAGAAAAGTTCCGCTCGCGGTTCTGCCTCCGTTCGACTTGATCCCTATGACATGGTGAGAGATTGAGGACAACCCAAAGCTTCTAATTGAGCTTGACGTTATCGACAAGAACCCAGACCGCAACCACCTAACGTCGCCGCCTCAAGCGGACTCGCTTAACGACTCAATGAAGAACGCGGACTACCTAAACGGCCCGGGAATCTGGCAACAATTTTAGAGGCTGAACTGAAACTCCTTGCGAAGGCCGCCAATGCCAACTCATCACGACTCGCTGTCAAACTGGATACGTCACACTCAATTCTGAGGCTCAAAAGTATGCCAAGCCTGTCACCGCGAAGCCTCCGCGTCGTCCATTCTCATTCGACCAAGAAGTAAGAACAATCATCGTGCCACTCACAACGAAAACAACGCGGCCAATATTACTATTGGCAGCTATACCTCGGAACCACCTCAGGCCGCTTAATAAGTGACAGTTTGCGGGCGGCCTGGGAACTCCAAATAACCCCAATCCCGCTAATTAATTTTCGCCAGCAACACAGATTTACCCCACTACCTAACTGGAAGGAGCGATGCTGATGAGAACAAGAGCGGGGCAAGCCCGCTTTCCCCACCTGAGAGACCCCTCGGCTGAAGATCACTTGTAAGCTTGAAAGCCTTTCCAGCGAATTCGGAAGGCCCGACTTGAAGAGTCTCTCAGGTCGTGAAGGCGGGCTTGCCCCTGCTCTTATTCTCAAAGGCGTGTGTGTATAATAGCCGCGGTCTACCTCAGTAAGGACGTTACAATTCGTTGCAGCAAGATCAGTTTTTAATGAGATTGCGGTTCGTTCAAGCGCCCTGCCAGGTGCAGTAACTCGACAGGTCAATTCAGAAGAGAAAAGTAAATGCTCGCGCCGGAAACAGTTTTACAGAATCGTTATCGCATCATTCGGTTGCTCGGTCAGGGAGGCATGGGCGCCGTCTACGAAGCGATGGATGCGCGGCTCGATACGACCGTCGCCTTGAAAGAGACGTTGTTTGCCGACGAGCGGCTGCGGAAGCAATTTGAGCGCGAGGCCCGACTGTTGGCGCGGATGCATCACCCGGCGTTGCCGCGTGTCAGCGATCACTTCGCTGAGGGCGATGGGCAGTTTCTGGTTATGCAGTTCATCCCCGGCGACGACCTGTCGCAAATGATGGCGCGCAAGCAGGGTCCGTTTCCCGCCGATCAGGTTTTGACGTGGGGCGATCAACTGCTCGATGCGCTTGACTATCTGCACACGCAAGATCCGCAAATCATTCATCGCGATATCAAGCCGCAAAATTTGAAGCTGACAGGCAGAGGTCAGATTATCCTGTTGGATTTTGGTTTGGCCAAAGGGCAGGCCGGCGGAGTGTCGCCGATCACATCCACAGCGAGCATCTTCGGGTACACACCAAACTATGCGCCGCTGGAACAGATTCAAGGACTTGGCACAGACACTCGCAGCGACATCTACGCGCTGAGCGCTACGCTATATCATCTGATAACCGGCGTGAAGCCGCCGGATGCTTTAACGCGAGCCGCTGCGTTGGTAAACGGACAGCCTGATCCACTGACTCCCGCAAACGAGCTTAACAGCAACGCTGGACCAGAAGTGGCGGGCGTGCTTGCACGCGCGCTGAGCCAGAATCGCGAGCAGCGTCATCCGACCGCAGCGGGGATGCGCGCTGCCTTGAATGGCACGGGCGAAGTCGCGACCCTGGCAGGCAGAACCGAAGCAGCGACAATGCTTTTTGAACAACCCGCGGCCACGCTTGCGAACACCGCACCGGCTGCTGCCGCTGCGCAGACGGCGATGAAAACGGGCGAGACAACCGTGGTGCGTTCGCGGTCTGAGGCGGGGAAGAGACGAGTCGCGCCGTGGGCCATTGGCGCCGCGGCCCTGGTTTTGGTTGGAGTTCTCTTCGGAGGCTTATATGCCTATCGACATCGGAACAGCTCGAGCGCGACTACTGCACCAGCTAATTTAGCCGGACAGGAAAACGTGAATTCAGTCACTGGCGAATCGCCTCCCGCACCGAACCATACGAGCGAGCCAACGTCGGGAGCCTTGACTGAGGATAAGAAGAGCGTCGCCTCCAATCCTTCTACTGCCGTTAACGAGCCAGCAAAGAAAAGCGAGAAGGCTATGGTTAAGAATGAGAAGGCTGGTGAGAAGGCTGCAAAGGCGAATGAGGTTGCAGTGCCAACGCCGGCCGTGGCCGAGCAGTATCCAAATCAGCGGGACCTGCCGGCGGTACCAAACACGTCCGAGACAGCGCCCGACATGTCGCGACTCAATAGACGAGAGCTTAGACGAATGGGAGTCCCAACGACCCGGAACTTTCCCGATGGTACGCAAGTCACTACGCTTCCCGATGGCACGCGCGTAGTAACGCTCCCGAATGGAACCAAACGAGTGTTTCTTCCGGGACAGAAGCTTCCACGCCGAAGACTTGTTCCCTGAAACTGGAGCTTGCCTGCCCAGGTTTAGAGTCCAGCCCCGGGGAACGCCGCAGCCCGCGTGGGGTGGTAGCATTTAGGCAGTTGATGTGTAAGCACGCAAACAATTACTAGTTTGCGAAATGTCCCGTTATTGCCTCAGTCTTGTCTCTCTACCAGCTAACATCGCTGAATTATTTCAGGAGAGTTTTATGAGATTCATCAAAGGAAAAAGCTTGCTCAGTGGCGCGCTTATCGCACTCCTAATAACCACCACAGGGCCGCTTGTTGCCGGAGAACGCGTCAGTGAGACTCCGAAGAGTTCTGTTATCCGGATGGCGCCGCCGGCTCCGGTGTTTGATGAAAAGACGCGACTCACCGAGCTTGCGAACCGCCGCGCACGAGTGGCGGAGGCGGTGGGGCCCAGCGGGATTCTCATTCTCTTCAGCACGGAGCCGCGCGTTTATACAAACGACGTCGATTACGAATACCGGCAGGAGAACAATCTCTACTACCTCACTAATCTGAAACAGAAAGGCGTCACGCTCGTGATGACGCCGAGCAACGAAGTGGTGCCAGCCATTCTCTTCATGCCTCGCCGCAATCCCGCGGCCGAAACCTGGACCGGTCACATGTATAGCGCTGAGGAGGCGAGCCAGATTTCCGGCATCAGGGAAATCTGGGAGGCGAGCGAGTTTGAACCATTCCTGCGCGCCTTGCGCAACCGCCAACCTTACCGGCCGAAAGATGAAAAGATTCTGATGACCTCGACGATCGCGCCTGGCGAGAGTGGTGCGCCCACGGGTTTTGAAAAATTGTTTGCCGCGGCCGGCAAAAACGATGCTGAAATTCATTTGTTGGTGCCCGGAGCCGGCGACAGTTTGGAGTATAGACAAGAGCAACGCTTCGCTTCCGACTGGGCCAGGTCGGCATCCGGCTACAGCATCAAGAATATCTCGCCGGTATTTGCTCAACTACGTTTGCGAAAGTCTCCGCTCGAGATTGCGCTGATGCAACACGCGATCGACATTACCACTGAAGCGCACGAGCGCGCCTGGGTCGCGGCGGCCGAGGCAAAATGGGAGTATGAAGTCGATGCGCAGGTCGCTTACACGTTCAAACTTCGCAACGCGGACCACTGGGGCTATCCATCGATAGTTGGTTGTGGACCAAACGCGACTACGCTGCATTATGAAGAATCGCAGGGGCAGGTGAGGCTGGGTGATCTGCTGCTGATGGATGTTGGCGCTGAGTACGATCACTACTCAGCCGACGTCACCAGGACTTTTCCGGTTAATGGAAAGTTTTCGCCCGCACAGGCGGAAGTCTACCAAATTGTCTACGACGCGCAAGAGGCTGGTGCGAAGGCGGCGCGCCCGGGCGCGCTTGTTTCCGACGTCAACCGCGCGGCGACGGAAGTGATTAAGGACGGCTTGCTGAAACTGGGTTTGATTACGGAGCGAAACTCAAGCCAGTATCGCATCTGGTTTATGCACGGCACGTCTCACTGGTTGGGAATGAATGTGCACGACGTGGGCGACTATGGAACAAGGCTGGAACCGGGAATGGTCTTCACCAACGAGCCCGGCATCTACATCAGGCCAGACGTGCTCGATAATTTGCCGAAGACTGCCGCGAACGAAAAATTTATCGCGGCCGTCAGACCGGCGTTTGAAAAATACAAGAGCATGGGCGTCCGCATCGAAGACGACCTGCTGATCACGCCCGATGGTGTGAAGTGGATGACTGAAGCTTTGCCGCGAAAGATGTCTGAGATCGAAGACTTCATCGCACGCGGGCGACTGGAAGCCGCACGGTGAGACCGGGACGGCAACATCGACACGGCTGTGCCGTCTGATGTGCGGAAGGTCTATGACCTTCCGAGCGGCTTCATTTTAGGAAGGCCTATGCCCCAACTAGGGCGCAGCGCCGGAAAAATTAGAATCACTTCCGGTAGGGCATAGCCACCACCGCACATCAGGCGGCGGAGCCGAAACGTCTGCGGAGCCACCCTGAGAACCACCTCAGGGCGGTGCGAAAAAAGCCGTGCTTCGGCGGCGGTTCACCGGCAGTAGTCTTTGCTTCCGCTTCCAACGCAGTGAAAAACTGCGCCGCCATCATCTTCGCGGTGCCCTGGATCATCCGCTGCCCAACACTCGCAATCGTGCCGCCTAACTGAAGGTCGCCGGTGTACTTTATCAACGTACCTTCACCTTGCTCTTCAAGATCCAGATTGCCGGAACCTTTCAAGAACCCCGGCGCGCCTTTGCCCTCGACGACAATTCGGTAATGCTCCGGTGTTCGCATATCTTCGAGCTTCACTGTTCCCGTGAAGACACCCTTGATTGCTCCGACGCCTGCGCGAATGGTCGTGGAATAGGTGTTCTCCGCAGTTTTCTCGAGACGTTCACAACCAGGAATAGAACGCTGTAGGACTTGCGCGTCGATGAGAGACTGGTAAACGCGATCGCGCGAGGCGTTGACGAAATGTGTGCCTTCGATCTTCATAATAACTCTCGTTTAGAGGCGCGCGTTGCCCGCCGGTCCAACTCCCCGTTTAGAGGCGGGCGTTGCCCGCCGGCTCAACGTTGAACCGGCGGGCAAGGCCCGCCTCTAAACAATCGTTGAAGTTATTTTGCGCGCGCAGCGGCGGCTTGAATTGCTCGTTTTGTATAGACTTGCGCGAGGTGTCGGCGATAGTCCTCTGACGCGTAGAGATCTGAGTTTGCATCAACTCCTTCAGTCGCGTGCGCGGCTGCCGCGGCGATTGTTTGCTCGTCGAGTTGTTGGCCCTGAAGCGCTTGCTCGACTGCGCCGGCGCGATAAGCCTTCGACGCCACGCCGGTAATGCCCACTGCCGCAGATTCACAGGAGCCGCCGGCCCCAATTTGCAAAGTGACGGCCACGCCCACAACTGCGAAGCCCGAAGCCGGGTGTCGCACCTTCTGGTAAGCATGGCCGAAACGCCCGGCCGGTTTGGGAATACGGATCTCGCGGAGAATCTCGCCCGCGCCCAGGGCAGTAGTTAAGAGATCGACGAAGAAGTCGTCGGCTTTAATTTCTCGCTCACCATTCTTGCCAACCACAATCATCTCAGCGCCCAGGGCCAGGATTGCCGCCGGCCAATCGCCCGCGGGATCCGAGTGGGCGACGCTGCCGCCAATCGTTCCTTTGTTTCTCACCTGTACATCGCCAATCTGCGCGCCGCACTCAGGCAGCAGTGGGCAAATGTTTTGGAGCAGCGTTGACGACTCGAGTTGATAGTGCGTGGTCATTGCTCCGATAAAAATCTGATCGCCGTCCTCGCGAATGTACGAGAGGTCTTTGATGCGACCGATATCGATCAGCATCGCCGGCTGCGCCAGCCGCAACTTCATCGCGGGTATCAGGCTATGCCCGCCCGCGAGTATTTTTGCCTCGTCGGGATTTGCGGCGAGCAGCGATAACGCTTCGTCAATGGTGGTCGGAGCCTGATAGTCAAATTGTGCAGGTATCATTTGGGGCCTCGTGGATTCTAGCAAAGCGTTTCAATTCGTCAGAGAGCCAACCTAAGCGACTTCCTCCTCGACATCCATCCATGCTGGGGTCAATCCCAAATAGAGCACATCCGGATCGATATCAGCGCCGTTGTCCCACACAATCGTACCGGCCCGCCCGTCAACTCTGACCATTCGGAATACCTCCGGATCACTGCGTATTGGCTCAAAGACAGGGCCACGCAAATACGGCTCAAGATCTATCTCTCTTTCGCTTCCGTCAGTAAACCCGAGCTTCACACGGAAACCCTCTAATGGAATCACCGTGCGCACTCGAACCATTCGGTCTTCGCTCATAGCTATCCCCTTTCAGCCAAGCGGCTCGATTTCTAGAAGTGGCTCACCTCGTCGGGCTCTGTTCCAGTTCTCCAGAAGTTCGCTGCGATGAAGGTCCGCCCATTCAATGACAAGGTTGTGGGCTCTCCTAGGTAAAGAGCCGCGATTAAGGCGTAGAGTGTGGATTTCAAAGCGAGCCTCATCGCCTGAATACTCCGCGTGAAAATGCGGTGGCGCGTGATCGTTGTAGTACATGAATATCGCTATTCCGAAAAACTCACAGATGCTAGGCACTACTCTCCATCCTGTTGCTTAGTAAATTCCAAAGATTAAGATCTTATTATGCGCCAAATCGCTTCCGGCTTCACCGGCATATCAAGATGCCTTACACCAAACGGCGACAGCGCGTCGACGATCGCGCCGACGATGGCCGGCGTGGCGCCAATCGTGCCCGCTTCACCGACACCTTTAACTCCCAAAGGATTAACGGGCGAAGGCGTCTCGGTGCGGTCCAACTCCAGCCAGGGCACGTGCATCGCTCGCGGCAGCGCGTAGTCCATCAAACTGCCGGTGACTAACTGTCCCTGTTCGTCGTAAACAATTTCTTCATAGAGCGCCTGGCCAATCGACTGAACAATGCCACCCTGCACCTGGCCATCGACGAGCATAGGATTAATAACTTTCCCGCAGTCGTCGACCGCGACGTAGCGCAGAAACTTTATGTCGCCAGTCTCCCGGTCGATCTCAACGACGACGATGTGTGTGCCGAAAGGAAAAGTAAAATTCTTCGGCTCGAAAAAGTAAGTCGCGGAAAGTCCGGGCTCGGTGTCCGGTGGAAGGTCCTTGGCAACGTGCGCCGCGAGCGCGACCTCCTGAATGGTCAAGCTGGACTTGCCTTCGGTCTCAGGCTTGGGAAGGGCGCCGGCCGGCGCTTCGCCTACCGGAACGACAGGCTCGGATTTTCCAGTTGCAGCGGGCGCGCAAGAATAACAGCCGCCGGCGAAAGTCAGACTCGAAACATCAACCTTCAGAAGGTGTGCGGCGATCTTGCCGGCCTTCTCCTTCAGTTTCTGAATGGCGACGAGCACCGCCGTTCCGCCAACCGCCGTCGCCCGGCTGCCAAATGTGCCGATGCCATACTGAACAACTCCGGTGTCACCGTGAATCACAGTCACGTCGTTCAGGTCCACGCCCAACTCATCGGCGGCGATCTGCGCAAACGAAGTCTCCTGTCCTTGTCCGTGCGGCGACGCGCCGGTCAGGACCGTGACTTTGCCGGTCGGCTCAATTCGCACGGTCGCACTCTCCCAACCGCCAGCGGGCATTGCCTGCGATGGACCAAGCGCGCAGATTTCCACGTAAGTTGAAATGCCGACACCCAGCAGCCGTCCTTCTTCGCGCGCTTTCTTCTGCTCCGCGCGTAAGGCGGCGTAGTCGATAATTTTCTGAGCTTTGTCCAACGCTGCTTCGTAGTTGCCGCTGTCATAGTCGAGACCGGTGGCGGTGTGGAAGGGAAACTCAGTCGGGGCAGGGAAGTTCTTACGTCGCACTTCCGCCGGATCAATTCCCAACTCAGCCGCGACCAAATCCATTGCGCGTTCGACCACGTAGGTAGCTTCGGGGCGGCCGGCTCCGCGATACGCATCCGTTGCCATCTTGTTGGTGAAGCAACCGGTAACGTTAATTTGAATCGCCGGAATCCGGTAAGCGCCGGAAAGCATCAAGCCGGTCAAGGTCGGAATTGCAGGCGTCAGCAGTTGATGGTAAGCACCCAGGTCCGCAAAGACGTTATAGCGCAGGCCAGTGATAGTGCCATCCGTTTTGCAACCAATCTCGACGTAGCCAACCTGACCGCGGCCGTGAATCGTGCCCTGAATGTTCTCCCGCCGGCCTTCGATCCACTTCACCGGTTTGCCTAACTGCATCGAGATCCAACCAAGCAACGCTTCTTCGGCGTAGACGTTCAACTTCGATCCGAAGCCGCCGCCGACCTCCGGGGTGATCACGCGCAACTTGTTTTCGGGAATGCCAATCATCAAGGCGAGCTGCGTGCGAAGCAGGTGGGGAATCTGCGTTGACGACCAGACGGTCAACTCTTCTTCGCCGGGAAAATAGCGCGCCAGCACGCCGCGGCCTTCCATGGCAATCGGCGCGAGGCGCTGATGGACAATCCGCTGCTTGAGTACGTGGTCGGAACCCGCGAGCGCGGCATCGATGTCGCCTTCGCCTGCAGTCAGCTTGTAAGCGACGTTGTCTCCAAAGCTTTCATGGATGATCGTGCCGCCTTTTGCAGCTGCTTCAACATCAACTACTACGGGCAAGTCTTCGTAGTCGACCATGACAAGATCGACTGCGTCGCGTGCAGCGTAAGCATCACGCGCGACCACGGCGGCGATCGGTTGGCCCACGAAATAAACTTTGTCCTGCGCGAGCACACGATAGTCAGGGACCTTCAAGCCGGGCAGCGCACTCGCACACGGCACCGGCCCAATCTTCGCGACGTCTTTGCCGTTGTAGATCGCAACGACGCCCGGCGCCTTCAATGCTTCCCCGATATCGATGCCGTTGATGCGCGCGTGTGCGTAAACAGAGCGCACAAACGCGACGTGAAGCGTGTCGGGAAGTCGAACGTCATCGACGTAGTGGGCCAGGCCCTTGATCAGCCGCGGGTCTTCAGTTCGCTTTACTCGCTGTCCGACGTATGTCATCGAAAACCTCCATAGACATTGACAAGTACAGGTGACAGGTGACAGGTGACAAGTTGCGAACTCTACGTTCTTCTTCGCCTAATACTCTGTGAAAGACCAAGAATCATCCTGCCGATACTGTCAATCTCCTTGCGCATAGCTGCGTAGATCTTTACGTCGAGATAACCGAGCTTGTGGGCTATCAGAAGCTCCGTTTCCAGTTCACTCGCTGATCCTTGAGCATTCGAAAGAAAGTACGTGAACTCTTTCTGAGAGTCTCGCGCAGCTCCTTCGGCAATGTTGGCTGGAATAGAGACAGCAGCACGCCGAATCTGGGAAGTCAATCCAAATCGCTCGTGGCTAGGGAACGATGCAGTAGACTTGTAAACACTCATCACCAAATCAATCGCCCATTTCCAAACATTAAGTTTTTCGTGCGGCCTCATCGCTTTCGCTCCTTTCTTTTTCCTACGTTGTGTTTTTTGAGCGGCTCTTTGGGTGATTGTGGTTGAGCGGTCCTTTTTCTACTTGTCACCTGTCACGTGTCACCTGTCACTTTCCTGGAAGCGTATTCAACCGCTTCGACGATGTGCTGATAGCCCGTGCAGCGGCAGAGATTGCCTTCAAGCCCGTGGCGTATCTCCTCTCGCGAAGGACGGGCGTTGCGCTCAATGATTTGCGTGGCTGCCATGATCATTCCGGGCGTGCAGTAGCCGCATTGCAGCCCGTGGCGTTCCCAGAATCCTTCCTGCATCGGATGCAGCTTGCCGTCTTTCATCAGGCCTTCGATAGTCGTGATCTCGCCGCCATCTGCCTGTACGGCCAGTATCGTGCACGACTTAACAGCCTGACCATCGAGCAGAATAGTGCAGGCTCCGCACAGCGAAGTCTCACAGCCGATGTGAGTGCCGGTCAGGCCAAGAACATCGCGCAAGTAGTGGACGAGCAACAGGCGCGGCTCAACTTCATGCTGGTGGCTGACACCGTTGACACTTATGCTGATAGCCTTTTTCATAGCTACCTCACTTTTCAATTTGTTAATCAGAACCGGAAGCAGCAGCGACCGGGGTTTCCAGGCAATTTCGCGGGGCCAGACTACGGTATGACCCGGTCGCTACTGCTCCCGGTTCTGATTATTTGAGTCAATGATCTGAGATAGATCCGTTTAAGCCTCAAACAGTCGCTTTGTGCATCTGTCTCTTGAGGCGATGAATAGTGCGACGTGCGACCTTCAGTTGCGCGTGGTCGTGCGCGGACAAGGCTTCGTCGCGCTTCTGCTTCATCTCGCGAATGCGCGCCTTGATCGAGGCTTTATCAACCCCCACCACGTCGTGGTGTTCATGCTTGATACCCAGAGCTTTGGAAAGCGCGACGAGCAGGTGTTCCTTATTCAACTGCGTGTAGCCCTGGAGAGCTTCGTGCTCGTTGCCTTTGGCGATCTCGCGCAACTCGGCGACGGTTTTGTGTTTCAGCTGTTCGAAAGTGTAGTCCATTGCAGCAGGTTCTCCTGTTTGGCTTTGTTAGGCGAAGGATAAGCGAAAGAACTTCGAAACCGCAAAGAACGGGAAGGGATCGGGGCGGTACTTTGCGTCATACTTCGCGCCCTTTGCGGTTATGGCTTTGTCTAGCCGTTAGTTCTCGGCCTAACCCAGAATCTGTTTCAAGTGTTTCTTCATATGGTCAACGTAATCGCGCATAAACCAGTCCAGCGTAACCGGTTCGTTCTCACTCAGACTTTCGGAAGCGAGCTGATGCAGGTTGTGCTTGTAGCGCAACTTTAGGCGCGCCTCTTCGGGAACGAATGACATCAGATGCAGGATGTGCTGATTGTAGAGCCGCCAGAGCTGGACCAACTCCGGCCAGGGCTCGCTCTGATAATTCTGAACGCGAACCCAGCCCTCCTGTTCGTAGCCGGCAAAAACAAGATCGTCGGTAAACTGGGCGCGGACAAAACGCTGATGGTTGTTCGAAGCCGAATCGATCAAGTGGCCGATGATTTCCTTAGGCGACCATTTACCCGGAGCCCTGGGAACCTGACTCTGCTCGGCGGAAATCTGTAGCAGTTGCTCTGAAGCGGCACTGATCGTTTGACGAAAATCGTCGAGGAAGTCTTCCATGTATTTTTCCCTATTGCGTTTCTTTCCGTGGAAGTTTGCGCTCTTTGCGGTTGAAAAGTTGTTGCTGAAGCGGCCAGTGACGAATCAATCAAAGCGTAACCGCAACGCAAAGGATTCGCAAAGCGCCGCCCGTGTCTCTTTTCCGATCTGCGTTAGTCCGCGTTCATCCACGGCTTAATCTCTTAGTCATCCGAAACGCCGGCAACGACTCGCCGTCCGGCGTTTCTATTTGCATCGCTTCCGCCTTTTCATAACCTCTCGCGAGATACAATGGCTCGCCAGGGAGTGTGGCTACCAATTCGATGCGCGTGAAGCCTGCCTTCCGGGCTGCGTCTTCGCAAGCCCGCAGTATCCCACTGCCAATGCCTTTTCGCGACCATGCCGGATGGACGTAGAACGCGCGAATGCGCGCCGCTTCGGTTTTGGGATCAAGCAATGGATCGATAAGGTCCGACTTTGATTGGTCACCGCCGTACAACGTCTTTCGTTTACTCCAGCCGCCACTGCCGGCGATTTGGTTTTCAACTTCAGCGACAAAATAGGTTTGGTCCTGGATGAGTTGGGTATCGACCCCAAAAATGTGTGACAAGGCGCTCGCGATTTGCGCCGCCGAGTAATACTGCACACTTAGACCTATCACAGACTCGCGTATTAACTGCTCCAGCGCGGGGATGTCTTGCATTGTTGCGAGGCGAATTTTCATAGTCATGTTATAAAGTACGTCTGAAACGAAACGCATAACAACAGCGAAGGCGTGGCGGAAGCCCGAGTGTTAGGAAGGGGCTCTGGTTCAACCGTCAAGAGAATGGGGTCCAAGTTTTGAGCCCTTCCTGACGGTCGGGCTTCCGCCCGGAGCAGGCATGGCGACGACGCGGGATGCAAGAGAGATGAGTGACGAACAGGTTGAAGCGCGAATCGTCAGGCTTGCGTTTGATGGAGACGCGTTAAGGTATCGAGAGTTTTGCGCCAAACTAAAGGCAGGCTTACCGGAAGGCACTGGCGTGGCGTTGCGCGGTAGTGTGGTTACTAATCAGCGCTGGACCGACGGCAAGCGGTTTGATGCTGACGGCCGCGGCACCAGCGATCTCGACGTTACACTGGTGGGCGATAAGGTGATGGAATATTGGACTGAGGATGCGTTTTATATTCCGGGTCTGCACACCAAGCCGCTATGCGATGCAGATCCGAACATCGCGCCGGCCCTCAATCCGCTGCGTGAGGATCTGCAAAAACTTGCGCAGCGGCCGATAAACTTTCAAGCCACGGCAAACCTAATACTCTATGCGCGCGACGTTTTGTTTGATGAGCCTTACTGCACGATCATCGAGGCGCAGAAAGCCACTTGATTGTTAAGCTGCTCAGCTACAACGTTCGCTTTGGCGGGCGAGGACGCGAAAGGGAACTGGCGCAAGTCATTCGCGTGGTCGCTCCCGACCTGGTGGTTTTTCAGGAAGCAATTGACCCTCATGTCATTGGTCGTCTCTCCACCGCCACGGATTTGCCCTTCTGGGCCGCACGACGCGAGCATTCGATCGGTTACATGAGCCGGTTGGAGATAAACCATCATGAATGGCACTATCCGGCCGGCGCTAAGCATTCGTTTCTTGAAATTGTTCTCGAGGGCAGCGAAGCTCGCATCTTTGGTCTTCATCTCAGCTCTATGTTTTCCAAGTGGAGCGAGCGCCGCCGAGTACGCGAGATTCGCGCCTTGCTAAAAAGTATTGAACGACATCAGCACGGTTTTCATGTTCTGGTCGGAGACTTCAACACTCTGGCGCCCGGCGAAGTGCTTGACGTGCGCCGCATGCCGGCTTGGATTCGCGGGCTGGTTTGGTTAAGCGGCCGCGACATTCAACGCGAAACTATTCAACTCATGAAAGACGCCAACTACGTAGACGGCTTTCGCCTGCTTCACCCGGCCGACAAAGGCTACACGTTTCCCGTTTGGGATCCACACCTGCGGCTGGATTATGTATTTATTCCCAGCGCGTTCGCCGATCGATTGATCGAGTGCGAAGTCGTCAGCCAGCTCGAAGCAGCAGCGAAGGCCTCGGACCACTTTCCCCTTCTTGCTCAGCTCGACCTCCGCTAAGACAGGCAAACAGCTAACGGCCTTGCGCGGGCCCGTGGCGCAAAGTTGTCGCGAATGCATTGACGAGGCACTGCACTTGGGATATGTTCCTTCGCGCAAGTCAACTCGCTCCCGAAAAACAGCGCACTACGCGATTGTTCTGAAGTCAAAGAGAACTCACTACATTCGACGCAAGTCCTGATTTCCAGTTCAGACTCACCCGACAAGGAGAAAAACTCATGGCTAACAACAACCCCCCAAAGAAAGATCTCATTGCTCGTTTTCTCACCGTCTTTGGAGACATAAAATTTTCCCAGGGCCCCTTTTCTTCCTCTATGACCCGGGCAGCTACCTGGTTAAAGGCGAGGACATGAGAGAGGTTATAAAGATTGTTGAGCCTGGCGATATTCTTTTGCGTGGGTATACCAACTATCTCGACGGCCGTTTCATCCCGGGATATTTCAGCCATGTTGGTTTCTATCTTGGACCAGTCGACCGGGAAAAGTTGGCGGCCGAGTGGACGGAGGAAAATACACCGCTGGATCAACTGAAGGGCCTGAAAACCGGCGAGCAAATGGTCATTCATTCGATGGCCGAAGGAGTCTTCATGGAAGACCTCCTGAACTTCTGCCGCTGTGACTACATGGCCATCTTAAGGTTTCCGTCTGAGCTCAAAGCGAATAGCGATCCTCCGCTTCCCGTGTTTGATCCCGAAAAGTACAACAGCGCGGAAAAGCAGTTTGAAGCACGACTCAGGCAAGGCGAAACGATCCAATTCAAAGAAGCCTGGCCAACTATTCGCAATATCGCGCTCTCGCAATTGGATAAGTCTTACGACTTCAGGTTTGACTTCAAAAGTTTCGACTCCTTCTCGTGTTCGGAATTAGTCTACTACTCGGCTAAGTCTTTCTGCTGGCACCTGGGAATCGAGCCGACGACAAAAAAGGCGCTTCTTTTCGTCAAGAAAAACATGCTGGAGCCGGACGTTTATGCCGCCTGCGACAAGTTGAAGCTGGTGTGGCAAAGCAAGTCGGTCAATCAAAAATTACTTGACGGAATAAGAAAGAAAGCAGCGGTCTGACGATTTTCGAATTTGTAGTACCTGCCCGCGTTTCGAGTAGACGGCAGCGGGCAGGTACAAGACCTGCCCCTACAGACTCGAGGATGTTGAGCCGGGGATAGACGTCGGTCAACGAGGATCCTTGTTTAGCCTCCGGGCGATCTTCTTCACTTGCTCGCTCACCGCGATAATGGAGTCAACGTCCTGTTTGGCCTTTTTTGTTGCCTGAACGTCGACGACATTTTTCTCCTTGAAGATTGGGTTTTCAACAAAACTGCGGACAAAGCGGTGAAGGGAACGGAGCGAAGACTCCAGGGCCGCATCGTTGAATTCATATTCAGTCCGCGGCTCTGCGCCTTTCGACTTGCCCAAGGCGAGATTTGAATCAAGCCTGCCGGCCAGCGTTTTTATTTTCCCGGCAGTCTCGGCAATGCGCTTGTATTCGATCTCGTGCTTGAAGACGACCGACTTTATTAGCTCGTTAGTCAGAAGCTGTATTTGAACGAAGTCTTTGCGAATATCACCAAGAGCTTCCCGACCATCCGACGTCGAACTGTTAACCGTCTTCGTTCGCGAATTCATCCTTTCCCAGTCGGCATCATTTTCCATTGAACGCGGGACCGGTGCGGGCATGACTCGAGGCGGCCTAAACTGGCCGCTGGGCCATCAGCGTGGTTGAACAAAGGAAGACTTCAAGGCAAACCGAAAAAACTATGGCGGCCCTTAGAGTGAGTGTCGTCCCGACTTTCGCCACGATCGCCTACTCTTTCTGCAGCGGGCGGGATCTATTCGACAACAATGGTCGCCTGCTGCGTGGCGATCGCTTTCGTTGTCAGATCGGTAACAGTTATGTGAAGCGTATATTCGCCCGGTTGCAATCCGGCGAGCGGAAGTTCCGCGACGTAAGGAAAGCTCTTTGCATCAGTCCCTCGCTCGATTGCCACTTCACGCAGAGCCGGACTCAGGATCGGTTGAGTGCCGCGAAGGATCTTTACCTCGACTTTCAAATCAGGCTCATTATCACCGTCAGGGACGACCGCGGCATTGTAAACATACGTGAGAAACCTAACCCGTGAATCGCGGGCAAAATGTTGTGCGACTCCTTTCATAACCCCGGGTCGCCCGCTTGAATCCTCTTCATCATCCGCTTCTCTTTGCTCGTTAAGCATCAAGCTGCTCAAAGCCAACCGGCCGTTGGCGATCTCCGGAATCTCGAGCGACTGCGCCGCGCTGCCCATTCGTCCGCTCTTGACGTCGCGAACACCAGCGCGCACCTGATAACTGCCGGGCGCGAGGCTGGCATCGTAGTTGTAGAAGACCAATTTTCTTGCCGAGTCCAGCGCATTGGAGTCTGCGCCGATGGTTACTCGTTTGTTGAAGCTGGTAACCTGCTTGCCGCTTTGGTCCAGAACAACTCCGGCGACATCAACCGTCGCCGCCTGCTTGCCGTTAACATCGGCAAAGGTCAAGCCCGCACTCGACATTTGTAGCGAGGCTTTGAGCGCAAAGTTTGCGGCGCCGGTGTTTCGGTAAACGACGACCAGCGACGTTGGGAGCGCGCGTGGCGGTGTATCGCTGTTCAATGCGCTCATTAGTTCTGCGCCGGTGGATGTATTCGCAAACGGATTGGCGGCGGTATTAAGGGCGGTAAGCGAGTTGGAGAGGGCCTCGGCGATGCCGCGACGCGTCCTCACCTTCAATTCTGGTCGTCCGGTGATGTTCACGTCGATGCGCTTCACCTTGCCACGCTCCGCAATTTCCTGCGTCGGCTGCCAGGCGAGCAGATAGTACTTCGATGTCTCTTCCAGCGCGTGGCGAATGCCCAGGTTGATGTCGTTGTTATTTATGAATGCGCGCCCGCCAGTGTCGTCTGAAAGCGAATAAAGCACTTCCTGGCCGGCTTTGTCAGCGCCATAGACCACTCGCGACAGACTCGGATCGAAACCCGCGCCGCTGCCGGCGTCAGGAGAGCTGGTCACCAGGCCGCGCGCATTCAAGGCATAGATGACGACGCCGCCACGCGCGGCTTCCTGAGTGGCGCCGCTCAGGCGCGCATACGACATCGAGCGTTCGTTTTCGATGATGAAACCATCGGAGACAAAGAAAAGTAGTTTGCGACCAGGAACATTGGCGAGCTCGTGAACAAAGCTTTCAAGGGCGGCCAGGGTGTTGGAGGCAAACGGCGCCGACTGCTCGATGATGTCGTCCGCTCTGCCCTTAACTTTCTCCTGCGCTTGTTCCTTGGAGATGGTGGGGTCCCTGAGCCGCCGGACATAATAGTCAATCACCGCAGTGTCGCCACGATTGATGGCGACAGCCGCGCCTTCGGTCATCTCCGGTGCTTCCAACGATTGACGGATACCTGGTCGCAGGGCAATACGCGCGATGGTGGCCTTGAGCGCCGCCTTGTTGCTGCTCAAATTCTGGGCTCCAAGCTGGCCGCTGGCGGTAACTACTACTGCCCGGTCATTCGCGGTCATCTCGTCTATGGTGTTGGAGAGCATTTTGCGTGTGCGGATTAAGCTTTCTCCGCCCAGATGCAGATCGTCTACAAACAGGAAGAGACTGCGACCCTCGACCACGGTTATCGGTGACGGAGCTTTTTCTCCAGCGACAGTTGCTGGTCGGCCGCCCCGCGCAGCGGCGATTTGCGCTTTCTCTTCAACGCTTCCGGTGGTCACCATTTCCAGAAAAGAAATGGCCACGGGCGTCCCGTTGATTTTCACTTCAAACTGATCCGGCTTTAGCCCCTCAACAAACTTCCCCTGTTTATCGAAAACCATCACGTCAGTTTGGACCAGCGTGGTGGATATGCGAATAACGTCGTCAGCCTGCTGCGGCTTCGGCGGCGGAGTTTTCTCCTGGCCGTTAATCAAAGAGCCCAGCGCGAAAATGACGAGCACAACGGCAGTCACGCAAGTTTTTGCAAGGTTAGTAAATACTTTCATTTGATTTATCTCGGCGGTCCGCAATCAAAGGCGTCGTTCATGGACATCAAACCGCTTCAGAAAGCCAGCGCAACTTCATTGATTCTGCAATGGAAACTTAGGGCGACGGCGACGACGGCTTTTTCGGTTTGGGCTCCGGCGGCTCGACGATTTTGTAATCCTTAAACTCCGTAAAGTAGCGCACGTAGCTGCTGAACTCCTGCTTCCATTCCAGATTTAGGCCGTTGAAAGACAGAGGGTCCTTTCTAGTGTCGATAGCGCGCCCGCGCCGCACCCACATGCCATCCGGAAGCCGCATTTCATCAAAAACTATCGGCGCAGGCCGGGAAAGGTTTTGTTGTTCAGTCTGCCGTGGATTATCTATCGGCCACGCCTCCACGTGACTGACTATCTTGTCATTGAGATCGATCCATACGACCCCGACGAGCTTCGCGAACGGCGCTTTTTCTTTGGCCAACGGCATTAAGCCTTCACGCGGACGAAATTGCAAGATAACCGTGTCGCGTCCCTCCTTGCGCTCAATCTGCGGTGAGTAAAATTCCGCCACGCAGAGAAAGTCTGAGATGCCCAGGGAAGTTTCTTTGCCTCCGTTTACATTAAGCACGGTCCAAATTCCGAAGGCTGGACAGCCAGAGCTGTTTTCGTTGGCAGGCGCGCCCAGGTGAAACGTAGCTTGTGCCAGTTCCGCCTCCATCAATTCACGGTTGAGGCGCTTTTCTTCTTTCGCCGCACGTTTGGCAGAAAGCGGCAAGCCATTTTCCCTGACCAACTTTTGTGCGACAAAAGTCAGACCGGGCGACGGATAAACTTCATGATCCTGTTCAATCTCATTCACCAGCCTTCCGCGTTTATTGAACTGGCGAACCAGCGTCTTGCTCTTCCAGGAATAATCAAACACTCGTTTGCTCATCACCTCACCGTTGAGTTGCGCGGCTCGTATTAGGCTGGGTATGTCGACCTTTGCGACAGACGTTTGCGCTTCGACGCTGAAAGAGCCGAAGAGAAGTAGCACGATAAAGCCTGAGCGTTGCTTGCTGATCACGTGAATTCCAACCGGAAACAGTGAGTTCTGGACGCATAAGCCAGGAACGATCCCGTCGGGTGCTGGCCGCCGCCGCTACCTGCGCTCGCCCGCTGTTGTTTCGTCATATCTTGGTAGTCCCTCGATCAGATAGTCAAAACCCAGCCAAAGGCTCCAGCTATGATGATAGAAGGCGACGGGAAACAATAGTGCGAGGATGAAGAGGTCTGCCAAAACCGACTCATAACTCGACCCAATTATCGTCAGCCAGAAAATGCACACGACTAAAATCACGAACTCGGTTGCCATGACGTTTGCCAGGACAGCGCCCACGAAAAAACCTTCTTCGCGCTTGAAGAGTGAACGACAGTTGGGGCAGTGGTGTCCGATCCGAAAAATACCGCGAGCGATCGACGATTCGCCGCAAGCCGGGCAACGCAACCGCAGCGCGCGCAGCAACACCGTCACGATCGGTCGTCCCTTCAGTTGCACGCTTGATCACTCCGAATAAAACACACTTGCTCACTCAAGTTGTTTCATGTTTGCGTTCAATCGGTTACATTACACCGGCCTTAGGCAGTGACTTGGTTTGTCTTCTCTGTGTGACCTCTGTGCTCTCTGTGTCTCTGTGCTGAGTGGTTGTCGGTCGTTTATTCACCAGAGAGACACAGAGGACACGGAGGTTGCACAGAGAAACCGAATTTAAGATGCCCACGGCCTTACGATAGATCATTACGGCTTACCAGCCAAGATGAATTCATGCCGCGCTGGTGAGCCAGGTTTGAGGACAGTCGCCCGTGAAAATTTGCATCCTTGATCCCTCCTACGAAAATTCAGACAGTCCGATGAAGGACTACGATCCGCTTTCCGACGTCGTTCGCCATCTTGAAGGTCATCATTGCGAAACGGTCTATATCGACAAGGCCAAGGGCGTGCGCCAAATCGTGGAGCTGGCGCGCCGCGACTTCGACGTCTTTATCAATTTGTGTGATGGCGCCTGGGACGAAGACCGCGCCGGCATTGAGATCGTGCAGACGCTCGAGCGGCTGGGGCTGCCGTTTACCGGGGCCACTTCAAATTTCTACGAGCCGACGCGCGAGATGATGAAACGCGTCTGTCACTTTTGGGGAATCAAAGCGCCGGCTTACGTTTTCGCAGCAGACAGCGAGAGTGTTGAGTTGGCGGCGACGACGCTGCGGTTTCCCTTGATCACGAAACATCCTAACAGCTACAGCAGCATTGGCTTGACGAAGGAATCGCGGGTGGAAACGGTGGCCGCGCTGCGCGAGCAGGCAGAGAAGATGATCGACCAATTTGGCGGCACGCTCATCGAGGAGTTTATCGAAGGGCGGGAGTTTTCCGTGCTCGTCGCTGAGAATGCCGATAACGAGTTGGAGCCGTTCGCTTATCAGCCCGTCGAGTTTCGTTTTCCCAACGGCGAAACTTTCAAACACTTCGATCTCAAATGGAAAGATTATGATGAGATGACTTGCGTTCAGTGTGACGACGACAAGCTCGCCGAACGCCTGAAGGATATTTCCCGCAAGTTGTTTATCGGCTTGAACGGCGCCGGCTATGGTCGTTGTGACATTCGCATGGACGATAAGGGCGAGTTATTCATGCTGGAAATAAATCCGAACTGCGACGTCGCGTATCCGCTGGAAGAAGCCGGCAGCGCCGATCTGATTCTACTGCACGAGCCCTGGGGCCACCGCGAGTTTTTCGAAAAGATAATTCGCGCAGCCCTGAAGCGACATCGACGGCAACACAAGACATGGAAACTGATCCTCGACGGCCGAAACCATTATGGAATGTATGCGGTCGAAACCATCGAGCCGGGAGAGATAGTCGAGGTGCACGAGGAACAGCCACACGTGTTAGTGAGCCAGACATACGTCAGGCAAAACTGGAACGCCGAGCAGCAGCGCTGGTTTTCCGAGTATGCCTATCCGCTGAGCGACGAAGTTTTTGTGAGCTGGAGTCAGGACCCGGAGCATTGGAAGCCGATCAACCATTCCTGCGACCCGAACTCGTGGCTCGAAGGATTGAATCTGGTAGCGCGCCGGCAAATACGCGCCGGCGAAGAGATCACGATCGACTACGGCACGTTTTATAACGAACAGATGAGAGAATTCGCTTGCTTCTGCGGTGCACGCGACTGCCGCAGAACAATTCGCGGCACCGACTACACCGAGCCCTTCATGGAACGCTACGGAGACCACGTCTCCGAATACGTCCGCACGAAGCGGCTTGATAGTTCAATCAGGAAGAGCACCGAGAGCCTTACCGAAGCGTAGCTGGTAAGTTCCCTGCGATATTTCAGCTGGGGACCTTAAGAGGCCACCTTGTTGCGAGACCGGTGCAATCGCTTGTTATGCTGCGCGCTTGTGACTGACAATCTTGCCAAGAAGTGCTCCTAAACCGATTAGACCAACGGCGGCCATCGGAACAATCGGCCCGCGCAAAGTTTTCACGGCGATCACCGCCGCCACAACAAACCCGATCAGTCCTCCCACTAATGTCGCGGCATAACTTGCACGCTCAAGCAGGCGGAGTCGGGCTGCCAGCCAAACTGCCACGGCAACGCCAACAATGCCACCAATGGTCGCACCAGCAAAAATACCGAGACTGCGGATGCTGTGGCCCACGAAGGAGCCGAGTAATATGAAAAAGGCGTCTAAGGCAGACACGATAAGGAACAGCAGTAGGTTCTTCAGCGCCATAAAAATTGAATATCAACAATCAACAAACATCATATGGTGGCATAACACGCGCCGTTGGGCGGCACGCCACAGTTCTACGAACAGGTTGCGTACGACGATGCTATTTGTGCCTGGACCGAAATGCCCACAAGCACAAGCTGCCGGCAACGACCGCTGCAAGCCACGAGGCCCACACTGGTACGGCGAAACCTCCGACATGCACCGGCCATTGATTCAACGCGCGAACCGCCTGAAGCACCGCTATCACGCCGAAGAGAATACCTGAAACGATGACGTACTTACTCCGCATGATGGTTCTCCTTTTCAGTAAGGGACCTTTGCGATCCAGCAGGGACAGACAGGAATGTCTGTCCTGCTCGTAGCTATTCATAACTAAGGGCGTCAACCGCATCCTGGCGCGCGGCGCGCAGGGCGGGGTAGAGGGCGCCGATGGTACCGCCGACCATTCCCACCAGAAACGCGATCGCAATCCAGCGCGGCTCGATTTCGATCGTTAGCGAAGTCATGCGCGTCACGGCGACGCGCGCCGCGAGCGTAAGCACGACGCCCGCGATAACGCCGAGCAAGCTCACCAAAATCGCTTCCTGTTCTATCACCCAGGCGATGCCGGTTTTCGACATTCCCAACGCTTTAAGAATTCCGATTTGGCGCGTGCGTTCAGTGACTGTCGTGTACATGGCCAACAGAATCACCAGCATACTAATCGCGCTGGCGACACCGACTACAACTTTTATAAACACATTCAGCGCCGGCACGCCGGAGGCATAGATTTCCGGAAGGTCGCGCGTGAAGATGATCTGATCGTCCGGGAAACGTTCGCGAATCCGGGCCGCGACTTCGTCCTGTTGCGCCGGATCGTTGACGCCAACGAGGATTGCCGACGCGCGGCCCTCGGCGCCCTCCTGGTCCTGCATGGTTGAAAGCGGAATCTTGATGCGGCCGCCGCCGGGCGGCTCATAAACGCCGACAATCGTGAAGGGCCGCTCAAAGAGTTGTATTGTCGAACCGATCTCGGCATGGTGTTCTTTTTGCCAGACCGAATCGATGATCGCCTGATTGCCACCAGTGAGTTTCTGGCCCTCGCGGATGGAAATGCCGGTGAGCTCTGCGTAGCCGTCAAAATCAATCCCATCGATCAGACGCGAGCCGAAACCGGTGTCGCTGCGATCGAGCGCCTGGCCAATCGGCGTGGCGGCGCGCACGCCCTCGATGCGCGCGATCTCGGCCGCGCGCGACACAGGCAGCATGAAAGGCGAATTGCCGCCGAAGCTGAGCGCGCCCGCGGAGCGCACCATGATCTCCGCGCCGATGTTTGAGTCGCGACGGCCGCGTTCACGCAATACGCCGTGGGCCAGGCCGACGGTAAAGACGATGAGCAGCACGCCGACCGCGGTTCCGAGTATGCTGACTGCGGTGCGTGCCGGCCGATGAACGATGTTTGAAAGTACGAGGCTATCCATAAGTCTTCGCAAGTGTGGACTACGATCCAAAACGCGTCCCCACGCATTTGGCAGGGTCCGCCAGGTTAAGATTAGTAAGCCGATAGACGTCCAGACGATCGTACCGGCCTTGCGCACCAAAGCCAGCGTGACGCCGATCGCAGTGGTGAATCCGAGAGTTTGAAGAACTACGCCGGTGCTGACTTCATAAACGCCAATTGTGCCGGGAACAAACGCAAAGATGAAATTTATTACTTTAGTGAGCGACTCGATGATGAAGGCCTGGCCGATCTGCGGCCGGTAACCCAGCATGCGCAGGGTTACGTAAACCTCCAAGACACCCGACACATGGGCGAGCAGGTCGCAGGCAATCATGCCAAAGAAAACGCCGGGGTGATGTTTGTAAAAATCATAAACCTTCGACTCGATGTGATAAATGTGCTGCCGGCGTCTGAGGATCACTTTGGGACTCAGCCGCAGCCGCGCCATTTGATCGAGCGTCCAGGTGAGGAGCATGATGCGTCGCTTCGCGGCCAGTCCGGCCGCCACGATCCCCAGCGCCGCAATCAGCGCGATTCCAATCAGCGAATAATAGAGTACTGACGGCAGCGAGTAAGTAAACAACATCACGCATGCGCCGCTCAAAATAAAGAACACCACTGAAAGGTTGTAGAGCAGGTTGTCAACGACCAGCGCCGGCACGCCATACGTTAGCGGCACGCGGCGGCGCAGTAATGCAACTTTGGTTGCTTCGCCCAGTAACGGTCCGGTGAAGGTCAGAAAGCTTATTGCTTCGCCGCCCAGCCGAGCCGCAAAGGCCTGAAAGAAATTGAAGCGACGATGTTCCCTCGGTACGGCGGCTGACATCGCAATGGTGCGGAGCACATGACGCCAGCCGCTGATGGCCAGCAGAATCAGGAAGCCGGAAAACCCGATGCGCAGGAGCGCGTCGAAGATTGGCTGTAACCCCACGAGATTGATAATGTAAATGAGGAGGCCCAGTCCGAGGAGGAATGCGATGGTTTGTAACCAGACAAAAGAGCGGCGGGCGTTATCAGGGCCGGGGGGTTCGCTCTGGTCGAGGTCAACGAGTTCATCCAGCTCGCGATAATCCTCTGGCCATTCTTCTGTTAACTGGTCTTCGGAAGTCGTCAAGGAGTTACAGATGCTCCAGTAACCGCGATTTTTCGGTCTTCTGGTTTGGCCAACACTTCTCGTACCGGACGGCCCGGAAAGCGCCGGAAACCTTTGTCCCACAGAACCGGAATCGGACTGTTATCATCGCGTAAATTTCCTGTTAACGCCAGCACGGTGGGAACAAAGCTAAGACTGTCGTAGGGTTCGGCAACAACTGCGGCGCGTGGAATTGAGGTCTTGTCGCCGCCCGCCAACATGAGTGTCGAATGAGTGGAGATGCGGAAAAAGGAGCCATGATTTCCGCCGGGGTTGAAACCGCGGACGTCGAAATTCCAATGGTCGTTGGCTACCACGAGGAGGTCCGCTTCGATGTTTTCGCGTTGCCGTCGAAGCAAACGACGCAGTATGCGTTCGTCAGAAGAGATGCCGGTTTCGTCGAGCGAAAGGCGGGCAACAGGATGACGGGCGAGTTGTTCCTGGCGGCCAATCAGACCGTTGGAGTAGCGGGTCTGGTGCAGCGCGTGAAGCCATTCCAGATCCGTGTGCCACTCGCTGAGCCAGGCCTCGCGGCTCTCGGCGCGATCTTCGCCGGGCACTTCCAATCGCGGGTCTTCCAGCATTTGTAACGGCAAGCCGGCATGCCACGACGAAGACTCAAAATGTAAGCGACCCTGCTCGTCCTGTTTGAGATTCTTAATCGGCAGATAACGGAAAGTGAGCTGGCCGCGCTCCTCTTCGCGCGCGAGAATCAACGCTTCCTGCTCCGGTCCCGCACTTACCCAAACGACGTCCGGAGCGATTTCATTGTCGTCGATCAGAGGCTTCACTAACTCCGCCGGTATGCGAATGGCAATCAGGTCAACAGGACGATTGACAACGCCGGCCTGCACGTTGTTGCGGACTGTGAGGCCATGCAATAGCGAAAAGTAGTCGACACGCACGAAGCTTCGCTCCATATCGAGCGAGCCATCAGTCTTAATGACCAGGTCACCGGGCGCGATGCCGGCCACATAATTCTGAAGTTCATAAATACCGTTGTGCTCGCCCATGGCCCGCCGCGCAATCACATCCCCGATGCGGAGTTTCGAAGCATTGAAGTTTTCCTTCCGCAGCGCCAGTAGACTAGCGAGTGTCTTTCCGTATTCACCGTAGCCCTGCTCCTGTCCGCCCCAAATATCGACCCAGGCGCAAACACGCTTTGCTTTGTCGTCCAAACCTGCGTCGGAATCTTCTTTCGTAAATTTCTTTGCCTGCGCCGCGCACAGTTGTCGCTGCTGCTCGGTGGCGCGGTGGAGTGCACGGAGTTCTTCGTTGAGTTCGTCGAGCTGCTGCTGCCATTCGTTCCGTTTTGCGTCGAGCGTATGGAAGAATTGATCGGTCAACGCCTTTTTGAGCAGCGTTGAGACATCCGAGCGCTGGAGTTGCTGCAACATGATCTGGAGCAGGTTGAGGTTCGAATCTCTAAGCTGAAGCGAGGCGCGTTCGTTTCCGTCAAAATCGAGCATCGCGGTTGGGTAATCGTTGCTTTGGCCCTTGAGGTAAAACGAATCGTGCGTGGTGGTGGTTATGTCGTGGACAAACGGATTGACGCCTTTGATGGCGTAGTCGACCAGCAGGCGTCGTTTGGTAATAACATGATGTCCGCCGCCGTCAGCGCTGCCGAGCAGTTTCACAAGATTAAAACCCTGGCTGTAGACACGCTCGTCAGTATTGAAACCATGATCGGATACCAAAATCAGTGCGGTCTGCGAGGCCAGCGGACCTTTCTGAATTGCTGTCCAGATCTGGCCCAGTATCGCGTCGAGCTCTTTCAACACCGCCAGATGTGACTCGCGATCGTTATTGTGGTGAGCAGTGTGATCGAAATCAGTAGTGATGAATTCCAGATAGCGAAAACGCGGATCTTTTAGAGCTTCGATGAATTCACGCGCTAACTGATCGGGAACCGAACCTCGAAGTCCCAACCCAGCCATCGTCCACTCGTCAAACAACTCTTTTGGCGCTTGCTTGAATTTGTTCTCCAGAGCTTTGCGAAACGTCATGTACTTCGGCCCTCGCTGAAACAGAGACAACGATGAATAGCTTTCGCTATGCGGATAGGCATCGGTCAGCAGTGGCAACCTGATTGAGTCGAGCACTTCGACGCCCTGCATGTCGATCCGTCTTCCTAACGTGGCCTGGACATAGAAGGGAAGGAAGTTCAGATAGTCGTAAGTTTGCAGCGTGTAGCGATCAAACTCGACGTTGCCCTTGATCTGGAGATGTTGACCGGTGTCAAGCAGAGACCATGATGGCGAGGAGAGGCTCATGCCGCGGACATAAAAATTTTCCAGGCGCGTTCCTCGTTGATAGAAAATGTAATCAAACCACGGAAGCTGACTCTTGCCGGTGCGCGGGTCGCGCTCACGTACGAAGCGGTCGACAACTTCGTAAGGCAAACCGTCACACTGGATAGTAACCACGCGCGTTGTTTGACTAACGCCGAGCGAGGGAAACAGCAGGAGCAACAACGCGGCGAAGATTCCCGCCAAAGCACGAAGGCTTCTTGCTCGCCTGGCTTGAATGCTGGCGAATTGTCCGCAGGCAAGATAGCTGAGGTCCCAGAAGGTGCTCGAGCCGAGTCGCGACATGATTATTGATCGACTCTGGTGCTATTGGATTTCTCGTTTGAGGAGGCAATGGGCTCGATGGGTTGACGCGGCGTCTTCAGAAACAAAATGACTAAATCCTTTCCGGCCTGATCGAGATCCTTGTGCTGCGAGAGGCGAAGCAGTTCAGTCTTTGCTTTCGGATTAGTCATGCGCGTCAGACTCGCTAGGCAAAAGCGTCGCGTTTCGTCGTCTTGGGTGTGCAGGAAAATCGCCGCCGCCGCGCTCGCGCTCTTAGAGTCGGCCTCGGAGCCATGCTCCGCGATAAACTGAAGCGAGCGTTTCACCTCAGCCAAATCCCAGGCAACATCAATCTGCGGACTCGATTTTGCGACTTCCCGCAGGAAGCGCGTGTGATAAGCCAGGCGTCGAGCGATGTCGATCTTTGCCGCCATCTCCGGTTCTGCGTTCTCGCGATGCGTATACTTTCCGAAACTCAGAATGTTTGCGAGTCGGAAAAGGATTTGTTCCGTGCGACCATGGTTCAGCGAAACCATTTCGGCGCGACGATCTCGATCGAGTTTTTGCGGTAACCCGTCTGGCCGTTTGGCGTAAGCCAGCAACGACTCATATTGCGCGGTTGCCAACTCGGCCTCCGCCTGGAGATCGTTTTCCATCGGGTTCAATGAAACTTTCTCAAGCCGCTCGCCGATCTGTTCGCGAAGTTCCGGATCAAGTGACTGATTGAGCGAGAGCAGAAGTTTGAGCTGCGAATAGGTGCGCAATCGCGATGGCTGATTGAGATCCATCCCGCGTCTGCCGGTGACGAAATCAAAAATCGTTCGGCCCAGGAAGTAGGGCAGGTCGCCGAAACGGGAAACGGCTAAGAGGTTTTTGGTAACGTCTTGCAAGGCGCGTCGCGACATTTCGCGCCTTTTGGGATTCAACCCGTCGCGAAAATCCACCAGCAATATCGGGATCTTGGGATTGTCCAAACCATAAAGCGCCAGCGGAATCAGTTTGATCGCACGAGCGCCCGCCGTTTCGGGCGACACGGGACGGTTCTCCGCATCGACAAAGCGCGTCTCGCTGAGCCCCGGCCAGTTGAGCAGACGTTTGTCGGACCAGGGGTTGGAAATATTTAGAAAGCGGCTGTCATAGCGCCGACCCTGATTCGGCGCGAGATCCGATTTTGCCACCCAGAGCAAAGCGTGCGTCATGCTTCCGTCCGGCATTTGCAACGGCTCAAAAAAGAGCGACTCCGCTTCCGCACGCTGGCGTAACAACTCCCAGTTGTGTCCCCGAACATCGCGCACCGCGGTTAGTTGCTGATCGTTGTAACGCTCGAGACTCAGATCGCCAACCAGACCACCGAAAGTTTTGTCAGTCAGCCGCAGTCGCGCTTGAATTTCAGCCAGCTCAGGCTCCGAAAAAGCCGGGGGACCTTCGACCGCCTGGTAAAGCGACAGCACCGAAAGAGCGCGGATAATGTGCGACTTACGATAATCCGTTAGGTTGCTCCGGTAGGAGCGAGTCGAAGCCTTGACGGGTGTGCCGTAAGGATCAAACAGTAGGGTTTGCAGCGCCGTCCAGAATATTTTGTTCCAAACGTCGCGGTCGGTCGCGGCCAGATCGAGCACAGGGGGAGGCGCGTTCTCGGAAGGACGCTTTTTGTTGCCAACTCTCAAATACAGAAAAGGTATAGCGCCTGAGAGCCGCTGCCGCATGGTGGGCTGCGTGTACGTCAGCGGCCATACATAACGAAGGCGATCGTTTTCGGGACTAAGATCGCCAAGCGTATCGCGCAGGACCGTGACCAGCGGAACCCACATGCTGCCCGGTTTAGAATCAATGCCGTCAAGCCGCGCATGAATGGTGATGAGCTCTGCTCCGCGGTCAACCGGAACGCGCTCGAGGCGAAAGATGTCAGCGGAAGAAGTTTCTGCCGGCTTTGCTTCGCTTTCCGCGGGAATGCTTTGAGCTAAAAGGGACGCAGGAGTGAACAGGGAAACGAGGAGAAGTAAAATGAAGACAGCAGTGTTCGGTCCTGACGCAGTGTCGGGGCAAACGCGCATCTTCCGGTAATCCTTGGTCGTTTTCAACCTTATGAAATTCCTTCTGACGACGCGGCTTTACTGCACCGCTTCTATTTAAAAGGCTAACTCACTGGCGTCAAACGTTGCCAACAAAAGCTTCGAAACTTTCACGGCACTCTGCCAAAATCTTCCGGCAAGCGCTGTGCCGACCAACCAGTGGGCTAAAAATAATATACCATCGCTTCAAAACCTCGCGGTATTTTGTTGGTCCATCCTGGCGGCAATTAGATTGATGCGCCTACGATGCCCGAAGAATGGCTGTGAGTTGCCGAAGGCGATTGGGATGAAACGGTGGGTGAGAAGTGGCAGCTGGTTATTTCGCTGGTGACGCCACGCTTTCCGGCTCCTTAATCTCTTTCTCGGGAGGGAATTTCCAGCCGGCGCGTACGAGTAAGGAAACTCCATATTGAATAGGAACCGCAAAATTCGACGCTTGATTTTCGGTGAACACGGCGAAGTTTACGCCAATCACGCGGCCCGTTGGTCCAAACACCGGAGCGCCGGAGCCGCCTTCAGCCGTACGCGCGTCATAAGCGATCCGCCTGACGTCAAGGTCTGTGATGTTGCCTTGCGTCGTGAGCGGTTGAATACGCCGCGTTTCAGCAAGGTAACCAAGCAACGCGTCTAGTGAAGTGTAACGTTGCTGTATACCGCGAGACTCCGCATCGTCGAGCAAAGCGAGCAACCGATCGGGCCCGGAAGGATAGCCCATCATCACGACAGTCTTGCCGACGGCCACCGCATCCTGATTGGTCTCCAGCGGGAGTAGCGGAATGTTAGTCGGCAACTCTTTGGCGTCCAACAAGCAAACGGCGAGATCGTCGCGGGCGGCGGCGACCTTGAATTTCAGAGGTATTGGTTGTGTATGATCGGGGAAGTAAGCATTTAGTTTCTTGAGGCGCGGCTGTCCTCTGACGCTGCTGCTCAAACTCTGCGCGCGATCATCGGCGAGCCAGGGCTGCGCAATGTGTCGATTGGTCAAGACGAATCCATCGCCTACATAAAAACCGGTGCCGACGAACTCATACTCCGCGATCGCGCCCTTCCCCTCAGGTGTGAGCGCCGTCGGCTCGCCGCTGTTCTGGACCGTGCCGCCGCTTTCGTTCATTTGTGCCTCAGGATAACGAAGTGGGCGTCCAGTGCCAGCCTCGACAAAGTAGTAAGAGCCAGCGATCAGACCGACGCCACTACCGAAATCGCTGCGCAGCTTCACCGCCAAGGAAAGGCTGTCGCGAATCTCCTTGTTTGAGCGAACTGTGTCGGTCAGCGTTTGATTCATCTTCGAGGCTTGATCCTTCGCCGCCGCAAGCTGTCCGCTGAGATCGTCATTGACGCGCCGAATACGCTTCAACTCCTTGAACATCGAGAACCCGAGGTAAAGCGAGCCGCCCACCAGGACCACCGCGATCGCCAGGGTGATCAATTTCGTGCTGGGATTGATTTCCTTCACCAACTCCCGTGTAAACTCACGCAGGAACACTTTGGCGTCGTCTCGCCGCGCCGTCGCTGCCGACTCGAGCGCCGCCTGCTCGATAAAAGGCGCCACGTGTGCTTCGTGGGCCGAAGTGCCGACGACCGCAGGCAGCGAGCGAATAGGATAAAACGTCAGCAGCAAATGCGAATCCCCAATGCGAACCTCGTCACCATCGTCTATTTCGGTTTCAAATTCCAGCGGCTTGCCATTGAGTTTGAGATTGAGCGACTGGTCAAAGCCAGTGACCAGATAGGAACCGTTTTTCCGCTCGAGTTCGAGCACCGGCTCATTGGCGGCGGGGCGCTGAGGCAGAGTTGCTGAGCGCAAACGCACGGCACAATCGTCGCAGTTGCCGATGCGGACATGCTCGTCGGTCAATACCTGCGTATGCTTGTCTTTACCCGAAGAGATGTGAATTACGAGGCCGGTTGCCATAGCTGTCGGGACTCAATCCTGTTTGATGAAGCAGCCATATTAATTTGGGCGACCTCCTCAGACCGCTCAAATCCGGATGCGGTCTATGGGAGCGGTCGCCCTTCAAGAACGTATTCTACAATGTATTTTCAGGGCTAGCAAAAGTTAAAGGTGGGCAGGTGGAAGTGGTCCGGTCGCGGATTTGGTAAACGCGAATGCTCGGTTTGCGCGGAAGCTCAAGGCTTGCGCGGCAACCAGTAGCTCGCAGCCACGACCAGGTCCTGTGCTAACATAACAGCGAAGCATTTCCTCAAATTATTGAGATCTGAAATTTGAGATTTGAGATCTGACACAGTATTCCTATGGCCGAGAATCCACTGGTTTGTGACGAGGAGAAACTGGAGACGCTTGCGCCAGTTATCACCGCGCCGATTCGTCATCATGTGTTCGTTTGCAGCGGCAAGTCGTGTTCGGCGGTTGACAGCGCCGAGGTCAAGGCGGCGTTTGAACGCGAGCTTCTCTCCCGCGAAATTCTTTTCGGCAAAGAGAAGAAAGGGAAGAATCCGAAGGGAAGCGTCGTGCTTACCGAATGCAGTTCGGTTGGCTTCTGTGCGATCGGGGCGGCGGTGATGGTCTATCCGGATGGAATTTGGTATGCGCAGGTTCGCGCCGGCGACGTTCCCGAAATAGTCGAAGAACATCTCATCAACGGCCGCGTGGTCGAGCGACTCGCTTTGTTAAGAGTGCCTTCAGAAGGCAAGCAAACATCCCCGACTCCAGCAGATGAACAGGGGAGTTGGGAAGCTTAATCATCTTTATCGCGTTTTTCATCGGGGACAGAACCGCACTTCACATGGAGAAACGACAATGACAAACAAGCGAAGACGAACTGTCACCACGATGCGCCTTGCCTTTGCTGCCGGTGTGACGTTCCTATTGCTCGTCGCGCCGCTCTGGCCGGGCCGCGTGCGCGTTGCTCAAGGTTACAATGCCGATGCTACGGACGACATGACCGGGTTGGCCACACATAGTTCTTTTCATTATGAGATGGTCCGCGTGCTTGCGGTCCTCGCGGGGTTTGATAAGAGCGAAGCGGAAGAAATCGCGGCGGCCGGGGAGGCTGTGGACCTGGGCAAGTTCACTGGCTACCCGCTCTCGAAAAAAGCCAGGACGATCGGAATCAGAAACACCAACCGTTTCGGCGCTAACGGTCAGTTCTACCACTTCGGCCGGCGTTCATCGCAATATGAACAGGTCGAAGCGAGCAGCTCAAAGAGTAATACCTGCGACTACTTCACGAACGGTGACAAGAATAATAAGAACACGGCGCCATGCACGGACAGGGGTCCTGAACTTGATCAGATCAAGAACTGGGCGTTCGCTCTGCCCGGTCCGAAACCAAATTCCAGCCAGCTGCCGCTCAATGCCTTTGGTAAACCCATCAAACCTAAAACGCTGGTTGCTCTCGGCATCTACCTGCACGCTATCGGCGACAGCTACTCTCACGAAAAGTGCATGATTGATGCAGCCTTCCGCTTCCATAAGCCCGCGCCGTTTTCCTGCAATACGAAATGGCACACGGCGCCGAAGCTGGGAGAGTTTACGGTGGGAATCGCTTTCACTAAGACAGCCGCCAATGAAGTGTGGCGCGGACTGCGTCAGTACAAGGGAGCCGACGGCTCAAACCCGCCAAGCTTCATCACGGAGTTTCTGGCGATCAAGGATGCTTGCGCGCGCGTAAAGTTTGCCGTCGAGACCTTCAATCATTTGACAGGAGAAGCCACGCCCATCCCGGTCTGCCCCGCAGCCGCTGACGACTGATCGCTGTGGCGCTTGGACAATTCTGGAATTCGACGAACTCGTCCAGGTAATGTGAGAGGTCGGCGCCGGTATCAAACAGCGCCCAGCACTCTTGCCGATCAACCTTTCCGTCTGATTCTTCCCACGCCGGAATTAACGCCGGTGGTCACGAGCAGTCCAGTCAAGTAAGAAGGAAATAGCTTCACCCGCCAAATGAAGCATGCATGCGGGGGTAGGTTGGCTGCTTGTGACTATCGAGAGAGTCAACTACAACTCCCGATGTCTTTCAGCTGTATCTTGCATCCTGTC
>Ga0137410_10000299_pt1 | contig 35191 bp, 31 predicted proteins | sample CZODoug1_16funga_FD_108878 | JGI IMG/M metagenome (GOLD analysis project Ga0137410, IMG submission 108878) | Vadose zone soil fungal communities from Angelo Coast Range Reserve, California, USA - CZODoug1_16fungal (Illumina Assembly) | ecosystem: Environmental > Terrestrial > Soil > Vadose zone... | reverse complement strand
CGCTTGGATCTCCGGGGTCACGAGCGGCAGCTGTTGAAGCACCATCTTGATGTCCGGTGAAGGTACGGCACCGCTACTTCGTAGATAGGCGGCGGCTTCGCACGCATTACTCGTCATGGCCCGTGGCGGCATCGCCCCTTTGTATTTGAATACGACGCCGCACAGGAGGGGGTGGTCCTGGAAGTTTTGACCCACGCCCTTAAGATCCACCACGGACGCGATGCCGAGCGCGCGAAGATCATCGGCATTTCCCACGCCGGAGAGCATCAGGAGTTTGGCGCTGCCAAGGCCGCCGGCAGTGACGATCACTTCGCGCGCGCAGTGAAACTCACGCGCCATGCCGTGGTGAAGGGTGCGAATGCCGGTGCACCGGGTGCCTTTAAATTGCAATGCGGTCACCGATTCGTTCAACAGTAAGGTAAGGTTCGGCCGAACGAGACTGGGGCGCAAAAAGCAGCGCGCGGCGTTGGCTCGGGACCCGTCCGGCGCAATGGTCATATTGACGTAACCGGCGCCTTCGCGCATGGGCCCATTCACATCCCTTAAGATCGGCATGCGCATTTGCCGACAGGCGTCGATAAAAGCCTTGGCGGTGGGATGCGGGTCGTGCGTCGTTCGAATGGGGATCGGGCCGCCGGCGCCGCGCCACTCATTCGCGCCGCCTTCCCAGTCCTCGAGACGCTTGAAAATGGGTAACAAGTCTTGAAAGGTCCAGCCTGGACAACCGCCGGCCGCCCAATGATCAAAATCAGCCGCAATACCCCGCACCCACAACATGGCGTTGATACTGGTGCCGCCCCCGAGTACGTGGCCCATCGCTATCGGCACCTGACGCCCGGCTACCGCGCCATCAGCCGCCGCCGTAAATCGCCAATCCAGGGGCCCCCCTATATTCGTGAACCAAAGCCCGGGGGTTTGGACTTGCGGAATCTCATCATTGCCGCCCGCCTCCAGCAGCAAGACCTCGGCGCCCGTAGCGGCAAGCGCGGCGGCGATCACGCAACCGGCGGCACCCGCTCCGACGATAAGGTAGTCGTACTCCGCTCGAAGCGCCTTTCTCCGGGTGCGTTGGTTCGCTTCCGCAACCGCTGCCGTTTCGTAGGCGGCGCTGCCTAGAGAGGCGCTAAGGCCTGCGCTTGCCAGCAGCCCCAGAAATCGCCGCCGTCCGATTCGAGCGGAGGCCAATCTATCAAGGAGCGTCTGGATCGTTTCCGCCTGGGGATCGATCATGGCGGCCTCTCAGAACGGATACTGTCGCGGCGTACTTCGAACATATGATGACTTTGCTCAAGTCTGCACCGTTGTTGTGATGTCAAGGGGCGCAAAGGCGCTGTCACTCGGATGCCGCGCTCGCCCGCCAGCCTCGTCTCGATGGCACCCACTCTCTGCTATATAATACTGTACGAGCGTAAAGGGGATACGTCAAGGTGCCAAATAGTGCCGAGAATAGAAATTCAAAAAGACTGTACGATTGTGTAGTATTGAATATCGCGGTACTCTTTGGGGTCTGTGGCTCAAGGGGGCGAATATGACGGATACTAAATTTCAAGAATTGAAGCGGGTGGAGCCCATCGTGCGGGCGGATGCCATATTGAATCTGGCATTTGAACGCACCAACGGCGACGTCATGAATGCGGACTACCCGACCGGCTATTCACCGCTGACCCGCGGCGGCCTATGGGCCTGGGGGGATGATCTGCCGGACTCCATGCGACCGGAAGTGCCCTTGACCAGATTGAGAACATTCACGCCGCGGGCGGCTTTGGTCCGATCAGTCTTTCCGCAGTTCGGGGCTTGATGCAGGCACTGAGCATTCAACCGCGACCCTGGATGCGCTGAATTTTAAGATCGATGGGCACGCTGAAATCGGGAGGGTGGCGCATGTATCTTCGTGATTGCTGGTACGCGGTGGCTTGGAGCGATGATGTCCTGTCGGTGCCTTTAGAGCGCACCATTTGCGGTGAGAAGCTGGTGCTGTTTCGCCGCTCGAATGGCCAAGTAGCAGCGTTATCGGGGGTTTGCCCGCATCGGTTTGCCTCCCTGGCGCGCGGCAAATTGCTCCCCTCCGGAAATTTGCAGTGCCCCTACCATGGACTGCAATTTGATTCGATGGGACGTTGTGTTCATAACCCTCATGGGCCTGTGCCACCGAGCGCCCGTCTGGCCGAATACGCGAGCGTGGAACGACATGGACTCGTGTGGCTCTGGTGGGGGCAGTCTACCAACGCCAACACTGATCTGATCCCGGATTTCGCGTGCATCGAAGATCCAAAATATCGGGCCATCCACGGTACGATCATCACCCGCGGACACTACGAACTGGTGACCGACAATCTCATGGACCTATCGCACGTGGGGTTTGTGCACGCGGGCGGTCTTGGAAGCGAGTCGATTCAAAACGGCAAGCACGAGGTATTTCAAACAGGCACCACGATCGATTCGAACCGGTGGTGCCCGGATGCACCGGCCTCACCGGTGTGGAACGTACTATTCAACAACTACAACCGCAACGTCGACCACTGGCTCGACATGCGCTGGGACGCCCCCGCCAGCATGCTCCTAGATGTCGGGGTGGCCCCTGCGGGCAGCGGGCGCCAGGGAGGCATCACGCAGTGGGGCGCGCACATTCTGACGCCCCAGGACGAAAATACGACGATCTATTTTTGGGCGTCCGTACGCGATTTCGCGCTGCAGAGCGATGAGACCGACCGACAAATTCGGACCGCCATCGAATTTGCCTTCGGCCAGGAAGATAAGCCGATGATCGAAGATGTGCAGCAAAACATGCGGGGCAAAACGTTTGATGAAATGCGACCATTGCTGCTGCCCTTTGATCGCGGCTCAGTGCTCACCCGGCGCTTGCTGGCGGAGCTGATCTCCGGCAAGAAAGTATTGCAACCAACCTCGCACCGCACTCAAACCGTCGCCGCGATTTAAGCATCAGCTAGAGGCGAATAATGAGCTTGCCTTGATTCTCACCGGAGTAGAGCTTCTTGATCGAGGCGTGCCAGTGCCAGTGCGGCACTGAGGCCTCCGATTCCAGCACCCGCCACCACAATAGGCGCCATACCCGCTCCCCGCATTCCAAAAAACTGTCCAAGCGTACAGGAATGATGATACTCTATGGAAAGCGGGTGGGCGAGGGGGAAGAGTGTATGCAACGAGGAAAAATCGATACTCACCATCATTTCTTTCCGGCGGTTTACGTCGACGCCGTGGGATGGGAGCTCCTGGCCGCCGTGATGCCCGGCGGTAAGCCCCCGACCTGGTCGGCCCAAGCGGCCTTGGAGATGATGGAAGAGAACGGCATTGAAACGGCCATCCTCTCGATTTCCGCCGGGCCCGGCCTGCCGAAGGCCAGTCAATTGCTGCGAAGCTGCAATGAGGCGGCGGCGGATCTGAGGAGGGTCTATCCGGGACGCTTTGGATCGTTTGCCAGTTTGCCGTTACCCGACCTTGACGCATCTTTGAGAGAAATTGAGTTTGCGAGCGAGCGATTGGGTGTTCACGGCTTCATTCTATTCACTAGCTACGGCGGCAAGTACCTCGGTGACCCCCATTTCGCCCCCATTTTGGAGGAGCTCGACCGGCGCGGCGCAGTCGTCTTCGTGCACCCCAATATGCCCGGCTATGAGTTGCCCGGCGTTGCGCCCGCCTCGGTACTGGAATTTCCGTTCGAAACAACTCGCACTGCAACGAGCCTGTTAATGGCCGGCGTGCCATCGCGCTTCAGGAGATTACGCTTCATTCTTTCCCATGCCGGCGGGGCACTGCCGAGCCTGGCACCAAGGATCGCGCTCTCGCTCACGATGATGCCGGGTTTGGTCGAGCGGTTTGGGGATCCGCTCGTGGGGATGCGATCGTTTTACTACGACACGGCTCTCTCGGCGGGAATCTCCACCCTCAGCGCGCTGTGCCAGCTGACGGATCCGGATCACATTCTGTTTGGGACGGATTTTCCGTTTGCGCCGAATTGGGCCATCCGCTCCTTTGGTGAGACTCTGGATGGCCTGGCAGTCGCCGGATTTGATCGAGAGTCGGTATACAGAGGCAATGCGGCCCGTCTGCTGGGTCTCGACACCCGTGAAATTCCGACCATGGGTCGCGGCGGTGGCTGAACTCATCGAAACCTTCACTCTCGTGCGTCAGGCCGTATCCACAAGCATGATTTCAGCGGGTTCGATCGCCGTGATGGCGATTCCGGGTTCGCCCGCAATCCAGTATGGCGCGAACGCGACGCTTTCGCAGTCATCCATTTGAAGACACGCCTCGGCGCGGGCGCAACGCCAATATAGTGCGCATTACATCAACTAGTACGGCATTGGGATTGTCGACAATGCGGGCGCTTCGCCATCCTATATGAAGATCCGGACGGACCAGCACGCAGCCAGACTCGTCGATACCGGACAGGCGGCGCCATGCACCATAGATATCTTCGAAGTCGAGGTACGGTCCGACCGACGTGACGTTGATATCAACGCCGAGTTGTTTCGTCGCTAGTGCCGCTGCGTCACGCCAGGCGTCACCTCCGTGCCCAGTGAACAGAGTAAACCGGCGTTTCCCCGCCACATCTAGCGTCGAAATACGCGGACCGGAAGCGCGCTTACCGAGCCACACGTGTGGAAGAAATGCCCCGGGTCGGGTGCTCGGTTGGTAGAACAGTTCCGCGTCCTTCTTATAATCAAACGGTATCGCGGAATCATCGTCCACAATGGCCTGCGAGACGTAATGTCGATTCATTTCGACGCCATGAGCGTGATACTCGTATCGCATCTGTTCGATCATCTCACGCAATGTGGCTCGGCCTTCTGGCGTATCGAAAACAGCTGCGTGATCCTCGGCTGAAAGCACCGAGCGCAAGCCCCCACCGAACAGATCCCAAAGGCGCTGATTATGGCCCATACTCTTATTCGCCCGGGCGACAATCTGGCGGCCGACCGGCTGGCGTTCGGCGTCGAAGCTATCAAGTAACCCTGGGGCGGCTTTACCTTGAAGAACTAACGCCAGCTTCCAGGCAAGGTTGAACGCATCCTGCACGCAGGTATTCGAGCCCAGACCGTTAGTTGGCGGATGACGATGCACTGCATCACCCATGCAGAAGACTCGTCCTACCGAGTAGCTCTCCGCGACGACATCGTTGATGGTCCACCAGGAGGTGGACAGGACTTTGATGGGGATGGCCGGATCGCCAACGATCTCGCGTATCCTCTTCTCAATGTCCTCTGCGCTAGGCGAGGGTAGGCCGGCCGCTTCGGGCGCAATCAGCGCTATGAGCCACTGATCCCATGGCCTCACCATGCGGGCGACCCCAACCGGAGCCCACATTGAGGAACCGGGCTGGATCGTGTTGTAAAGCGACCCGTGGCGATACCGCACGTAATCCTCTAAATCAATCTCGCACACAACATTAATGGCGTGCCCAAGGCCATGCTCACCCGTTAGGGGGATGCCAAGCTGCTCGACCACGCGACTACGTGCGCCGTCGGCGCCTATCATGTAACGCGCCCGGACTGTCAACAACGAGCCGCTCAATCGATCCTTGATTGACGCAGTCACACCATTTGCGTCCTGCTCGAACGACATCAGTTCCGAGCTGAATCGTATCTGGGAACCAGATCGAGCTGCGTCAGCCACGAGCAGAGGTTCCAGTCGAGTCTGAGGAAGATCACACACGACGCAGGGGCTAGCCGACTCGTAATCGCCCTTGCGCTCTGGATCATTGCCCCATGCATAAGCGCGTCCAAGCTCCTCGCCAATAATGCTACGTAGCCAAAAGCTATGTTCGATAAAGTGCGGTGGACTGGCATGCGCCATACATTCGCGCTCCAGTCCGGCGTCTCGAAGACATTCCATGGTGCGCTGATTGGTTATATGAGCGCGTGGGGACTCCGCGGTACTCCGGTGGCGCGAAATAACTAGGTTGGCAATCCCATGCCTACATAAGAAAACAGCAGATGAGGCGCCGGCGGGACCTGCCCCTACAATAAGAACGTCCGTCTCAATCGTTGTCATTGATTTAATTCCATCGGCTTGCGTGTCCGCGGTTGCCTATAGATTCGAACTTTCGTTACGGGCGACTCCCACTACGCGTCCCCTTACCGATCGCCCGCACTTATGCTTCCTATACTTTACGCTCGTCCAGTGGGAATAAACAAGAGTCGAATCGCCGCCCGTAATAAAGCGGCGTTGCTCAGATCCGGCGACAGTAATCCGCCGCGAGCCGGCGCCACTTGTCGTCCGAAATCCGATAAAGGAGTTGTAAGCGGTGGGCCATGTTTCTCGCGACAATCGTGCCCTGAAAACCGGACACGGTCGCAACGGTCGCGCAAGAAAGACCCACTTTTCCCGGTTACTTCCCCCGCTTCTTGTAAGTCGAGATATCTGTGCTAAAAATGGCAGGCTCATCGCAAAACCTCGAACGTGACGCCCAAACTATGACTGGGTAGCGTCCCGAATCAATCGATGTTGATGGTGTTCGTGAGTCGATTGTCGCGGACGCAGATCTAATGCGTACGCTCAGCAATTGCCGCGTTCAACCCCTCCTTGATGAGCCTTCGCGCATCTTCGACAATGCGGGAGACCAGATCGCGCACGCTCGGTATGTCTTGGATCAATCCCTGCACCTGTCCCGCCCAATAGATTCCGGAGTCTAGGTCACCTGATTCGAGAAGCTTACGGCCTTTGATTCCTCGCACGAGATCGGCGACGTCCTCAAAAGTCGAGTCCGGTCTGCCGAGGATCGAAACGACTTCATCAGAGACTGAATTTCTGCCGACACGCGCGGTATTCTTGAGTTCTCGGAAAATCAGGTTAGTCGCGCGCTCGGAGCGCCTCCGGGTCTGGCTGACTCAATGCCGACAACATCCCCAGTGCGCCTGCATTGGCCACGGCCGCCACAAGTTCGGCACGCGCGACCCACTGCATTCCGCCCTGAACGATCGGATGCTCAATGCCGAACATTTTAGTGAAGACGGTGTGCACGCGTAAATTCCCACCTGGGATTCTGAAACTAGCCTCTATTTCAACTGCAAGCAGCGTCGGCTGCCTAAACGCTGCTAACTTACTTTCGCGCCGAACAGGTTAGACGATTCTCATGTAGTCGGACAGCTCTCAACATAACGAGCAACGCAATGACCACGAACGCTATGCCAGCGTAGATAGTTGCCGAGTAGGTGGCGATGCCGACAATTATCGCCGACAGTGCCTGGCCAAGAGCCAGACCGCACGTCTGCATTGCCACGCTGAAAGCCGCGAGCCCGCCTGATGGATCCAAGGCGGCAAGCAATCCCAGAAAATAGGGTACCGCAAATATCCACCAGAACATGAAGCAAATGACATCGACGAAGAATAATTCGGGCGCTCCCTCGACCAATAGAACCAGCATTGCGCATATCATACCGAGCGACGCGAGAACAAGCGGAAATAGGCGGCCGCGCCGAACGCCAAGCCACGTTGCGAACAGTGCGGATGCGACGCCGGCAACACCGGCGACCGCCAAAGCTGAAGAAACCAGGGGCAACGGCAAATGCCGAGACGCGCCTATTTGGCCAATTACTGGCCACACGGAACCCACTCCAGCTAGGAACGCCAAAGTGCCGCAGAGAGCCAGGAGTCTCGGAAGCCAATCTTCAAACTTGAATATTTGTGTCCGCGAGACATTACGGTCACGCACAGCAGAAGGTGCGCGACGCGGGAGCCACGGGAGGCCGAGCCCAAAGCAAACCGCACAGATGCTCAGGGCACATTCTACCGAGCGCACGCCGCCGCCGGCGGTCAGATGAGGTAGAAAAACGAAGAATAGAGACGATGCAATCAGATTAGAGGCCACGTTCAGGGCAAATAAGCGGTCAGGCCCCTCCGTACCGGCGATCGCGGCAACGGCGACGGCAGCCATCACACCCTCACCCAAGCCAGCCAGGAATTGGCAGGCCAGAATCTGTGGATACGACCCGGGAACTAACAAAAGGACGTGTCCGAGTACCGCTGCAATGACGGCACTAAACGCGAGACGGCGACGATCAATTGTTGAGAGGACCAAAGACGCGAGAATGAGCGCCAGCGTCATTCCAGCCAGTTCGCAGGATCCGAGCATGGTGGCTTGCCGGGCGCTGACTGTTCCTTCGCGAGCGAATACGGTAACGATTCCAGGAGTGCAAGCCATCGCCAACCCGGCAGGATTGCTCAGCATGATCATCGCTGCAATCGAGCCTGGACGGTTATATCGTCGCTGCTCCACAGTCCGAGCGTCTCCGGACGTGATAGAACCGGTGGCGGCTGGGACTACGTCGGAACCTAATGAATTCTGCAATTGACCAGCCCCGGGAAGAGCCCACTTGGAAACGACGCTGCGAACTGACCCCTCATTCAACTCGCCCGGGTGTCATCCGATTCAAGAAGGCTTGACAGCCGCGGGAAGTCGCATAACTAGCTTGCCGGTGTTTTCGCCGCTGTAAAGCTTCTGAACCGTTGCCGGTGCGTGCTGGATACCCTCGAGCATCTCCTCTCGATAGCGTATTTTCCCGTCCCTGATCCAGCCGGATAAGTTGGCTATCGCCTCAGGGAAGCGAGCTATAAAGTCTGTTGTTAGAAATCCTTGCATCCTGGCTCGCTTGACCAACAGATGCCGCTCGGGCCTCGGACCCGAGTTCCAGGGATTCCAACTCGGGTAGCTTGCCGTTCCGCAGATGACAATACGTGCGCCCAGCTTGAGATTGCGCAGCACGGCATCACTGATTGGCCCAGACGTATTGTCGTAGTAGACGTCGACGCCGTCGGGACACGCCGCTTTGATCGCGCCATCGAGATCGGCGACACCTTTGTAGTCGATCGCGGCATCGTAGCCGAACTCCTCCAGACACTGGCGCACCTTTTCGCGCCCGCCAGCGATGCCAATCGTTCGACAACCTTTCAATTTCGCAAGCTGTCCGACGCAGGAACCTACCGAGCCTGCCGCGGTCGACACGATCACCGTCTCGCCGGCATTCGGCTGACCGACGTCGAGCAGCCCGAAATAGGCGGTGAGTCCGTTGAGTCCTAGAACGCCGAGAAACAACGAGAGCGGAAGATCGCTTCGGGGTACCTTGACCATAATGTGCTTGTCCGTGGCGGCGGAGTATTCCTGCCAGCCGAAGATTCCCATGATCCGGTCGCCGATCGCGTAACTCGAATGCTTCGACGCGATGATCTCACCGACCGCAAACGCCCGAAGCGTGGCGCCAATTTCCACTTGGGGCCAGTAATTGCTCGAGTCGTTGATCCAGCCTCGCATGGCGGGGTCCGCCGACAAATAGTGATTCTTGACGAGGACCTCACCCTCCGATATTTGCGGTACCTCTCCGTCGCGAAGAGCGAAATTCTCGGCCTGCGGAATCCCGGTCGGGCGTGACTTGAGCCAGACCTGTTGGTTCACCGTCGTGGACATGCTGCACCTGTGCGTGGCAATGATTAGCGCAATATTGGCGATTGCTGATATTTACTTTACGCGTGTGTAGTTTTAATATCAAGGTAGTTTTAATATCAAGTAAGATAGCTTGAGGTGCGAAATGACGGAGATCCCGTTTCAAAAACTCGTTCGTCCAGAGCCGATAGTTCGAGCGGATGGCGTGCTGAACGTCACGTTCGGCCGTCGAGACGTCCGCACAATGTGCTCGTTTCTCGAAGATTTCGGCTTCATCTCCTGCGAGCCGGCAGGCGATATTGTGCATCTGCGCGGTCACGGGGACGCACCCTACCTCGTATCAGTCAGGGCGTCGGCTCATGATACCTTCATTGGCTTTGCGCTTGCCGCACGGAGCGCCGACGACCTGTACATATTAGCGAAGGCTACGGGCGCCGCCGTCGACCGCGTTGAAGGTCCCGGCGGTGGGCTCAGGGTGCGGCTCACGGATCCGGACGGCCTTGAGGTGGATTTTGTTCATGGTTTCGATCGCGCACCAGCGCTCGCCACGCACGAGAGTGTATCGCCGATCAACACGGCACATCACAAGCCGCGACTCAATGCTACAGTGCGCCGCGCTCTTGCGCCAAGTCCGATATTCAAGGTCGGTCATGTCGTATTGCAGCGCCCAGATTTCGATCGCGCGGCCCATTGGTACATGCGTCACTTTGGGATCATCCCGAGCGATGTCCAGTGTCTGCCAGATGGACGACCGGCGCTCGGCTTCTTTCGTCTCGATCGCGGGCCGGAGCCGGCCGATCATCACACGCTCGCGTTGCTCGGCGGACCAGGCGCGAAACTCTTACATGTCGCGTTCGAGACGCTCGATCTAGACTCGGTAGGTCAGGGTAATCAATTTCTGCGGATGCGAGGCTGGACGCACCATTGGGGTATTGGTCGACATGTGCTTGGCAGCCAAGTGTTCGACTATTGGAAGGATCCGGTAGGTGATGAGTGGGAGCACTACACCGACGGCGACGTCATGAACGCCGACTACCCAACCGGGTACGTCGCTCTTACGCGAGGAAGCTTGTGGGCGTGGGGAGAAGATATTCCAGATTCGATGCGCCCCGAGATCTCTCCCGGGGACATAAAAAAGATTCATGCGGCGGGCGGCTTCGGGGAAATGGAACTCTCCCGTGTCGAGGGCCTCATGAGCGCTCTGAGCATCGCGCCACGACCCTGGCTGCGCTGACGCCCTGGAGGGCCCGACTGCCGGTGACCAGCCAAAGACCATCATTTCGGTGCGGTGGACGCCTAAAGCCGAGCCATTGCTTTAGATCGCTTGATCGATGCCTGCTGCGAAAGAAAAGCCCGATCCGCAACCGAGTCATGGGCCGAGCGATACGCAGTCGACGACGAGCAACGTCAATGAGACCCCACAAGTAAAAGCTAGGTTTTCAAAAGCGGACGTTATCACTCCCTTTGAGTTCAAGAATTTCCCTGGTCTCCGCGGGTGTCGCGACTTCGAATGACAAGAGCTCCAGGATGGACCGAATGAGTCGCACTTGTTCGGCGTTCGAGGTCGCAGTCTTACCCCTGCCTACATACAGCGAATCTTCCAAACCCACGCGAACATTAGATCCGTTCAATGCTCCCATCGTAATAAAGGGCATTTGATGCCTTCCACTCGCCATTACCGACCATCGATACGCAGTGCCAAACAGTTTGTCGGCAATGCGCTTGGCGTGCAATAGGTTTTCAGAGTCTGCTCCCGCTCCACCCAAAATGCCGAAGATCGACTGCACGAACAAAGGCGGCTGGACCAGCTTTCGGTCCAGAAAATGGGCCAACGTGTACAGGTGTGCGGTGTCATAGCACTCAAATTCAAACCGCGTGCCATGTCCTTTGCCCAGACGCTCCAGAATTTGCTCGATATCTTTGAACGTATTGCGGAAGATCCAGTCGCGCGACGATTCAAGATGCTTTGCTTCCCAGTCTTGCTTGAAGTCCTTGTAACGTGCAAGCATGGGATACATACCGAAATTCATCGATCCCATATTCAACGAACACAACTCCGGAGAAGCGCGCAGAGGCGCCGAAAGGCGCTCATCCAGCGACATGCCCATACCGCCACCCGTGGTAATGTTAATTATGGCGTCGGTTGCCTCTCTTATCCTCGGTAGAAACCGCATAAACACCTCGACATCAGGCGTCGGCTTTCCAGTACCTGGATCTCGGGCATGCAAGTGTAGAACTGCAGCGCCGGCCTCCGCCGCTTCGATCGACTGAGCGGCAATTTCCTCCGGTGTTATGGGCAAGTACGGACTCATCGAAGGCGTATGCACCGCCCCCGTCACCGCGCAGCTGATGATGACCTTGCTCATGCGCCCCCCTTTTAAACACTGAATTGCTTCAGGAAATCCCTGAGAGACTAGGCCCGAAAACAATGCTTGTCAACATATACTATACGGCTGTACAGCATTACGATCGACTAGGGCTTGGGCATTTTCGTTATAGCCGTCAGATCTCACTAGCTAACGATCGCTAAGCCGATCAAAGAACGCGGCTTCAATAAGGCTCCAGTACTCGTCAACGATGCCGGGATCATCAGGCACAATTCCAGAGATTTTGCGGATTTCGGCGCCGAGGGACGATAGAACGGACGCCATCCCAATAAACATATAGTGAATTAGGATAGGTCTTGCCTTGGGCAACTGACCTGTTTTCTGAGAGGCGCGGATCTGGCGCAGGACGCGACTTGAGAGCGGAGCAAGAAAGTTCTTGACGAGCCAAGCTAGTCGCGGGTTGCCAGGTCTACTCTCACGCAGCATAAAATGATGAAAATCAGGGTACTCCATGGTGAAGCGCAAATGGGCGCGGTATTCGGCGCGGATCCGGTCGATCGGAGACATATGGGAGTGAGGAGGAGCTCGTTCGTCCCACAGCGCTTTGATCTGCGTAAATATATGTTCTGCCACGGCACGCCAGAGGATTTCTTTGGTACGAAAGTGGTACGTGATAAGCGGATGCTGTAGACCGGTTCGCTCGGCAATGTTGCGGATGCTGGCTGCATCGAAGCCATTATCCGCAAATTCAGACAAGGCTGCTTTGAGTATGGCGAGCCGCGTATCGATCGACCGTTGCTGAACACGACGTTTGCGCTTACGATCACCGTCGCCGGTACCGCCTGCCGTTGGGCTGCGCTTCTTGGCGCTGGACTTGAGGGTCGATTTTTCGTTGTTCGTCACCGGTAGCCTGCGTTTTACACTCGTCAAGGTTGCAAGGCGAATATAAAGGATCTGACCGGATTCCAACAGGCGTCCACTTCCGTGGGGAGTATCGCGCCACATACGAAAAGCCGGCTGAAATTCGCGGGCCGAGTATATCAAGGTCATGCCCAGATCGCGATATAGCGGCTATACAGTGCGTGCGAATCGCCGCACCGAGCGTCGCGCCTATTGCCGACAATGTTGCGTGCAAATAGGGCGACTGTACCGTCGGCTCATGTCGCCTCGAGAGCAACGGCGAGAACATTCTCCGGTGCTATGCCAGCCCGGTCCAGCGTCGCCCGAATGGTAATCGTGGCCAAATCGGTCAATGGGACGCCTTTAAGCGCTCCACCAAACGAGCCAATGGCAGTGCGCGCAGTGCCCAAGATGTAAACTTCGCGTAATGAGATATTTTACCTTCTAGACCGTCGAAATCCCCGGCGCATTATTTTTCTTGCTCAGAAACGCGTTGATCCGTGACTGAAAATCAGGGCCGAAGCCGGCACCGTAGTAAATCTCATGCGCCAGCCCGGCACCGATCGGCATGCCGTCCGTTTCTCGTAACAGCTTCTTTAGCGCGCGGTGGCTGAACCATGACTGTTCCAGAATCATTCTCGCCATTTTCTCAACCTCAGCATCCAGGCTGTCGTCCGGTACCACGAGATTGACCAGGCCCATCCTTTCGGCCTCGGCCGCAGTGTAGGTGCGGCAGGTGAACATCATTTCACGTGCCTTGGCGATTCCGACCCGGCGCGGTAGCCGCTGGCTCAGGCCCCAAATCGGAGTTAATGACCATTTGGCATGGGTATCGGCAAAACGGGCGTTCTGCGTCGCGACGATGAGATCGGCTCCCAACGCCAGCTCAAGGGCGCCGGTATAGCAGTGGCTGTGCACCGCGGCGATTACGGGCATGGGCAGGTTTTGTAATTTTTCGATCACGTGAGCCTGAAATTGTGGCTCCGGGGCCGTCTCCCCCGCTTCGAGATCGGCCAGATCATGGCCGGCGGAAAAGCAGCGGCCTGCCGCGCGCAGCACGACGCAACCGATTGTAGCAGTCGAAATCGCAATTTCCTCGAGCTGCAACAATAGAGCCTCGAAAAGCGAAACGGTCAGGCTGTTTAGTTTGTGCGGCCGGTTCAAAGTCAACACGCAAAGCCCGTCTTTGTCGGACCGCAGAATCTCTGGTGACGCACTCATCTGTGGTTATTCCTGTGAATCGGCAAGTTCAGTTACGGTAGCGCAATGCGTCATCGCGACGTCAATGTGCCCCCTTCGTAAAATAGTGTAGCATGTAAAGTTTAGCACGCTTTGCACGATGGCGGGCGGCAACTCGTAGATAGGGGGGAACTCACCTGATGGACTTTAGCTACTCCGAGAACGTGAAGGCGCTGGCAGTCAAGTTGAACAACTTTATGCTGCGGCACGTTTATCCGAACGAATTGCTTTTTCATGGTCAGGTAGCGCTCGGGGACCGTTGGACACCGATTCCGCTTCTGGAACAGCTGAAATCCGAAGCCAAAACGCAACACTTATGGAATCTCTTTCTACCCGGCGGCGAGCTTGGCTTGACGAATTTGGAGTACGCGCCGCTATGCGAAATTATGGGCCGAGTACCTTGGTCGTCTGAAGTGTTCAATTGCAGCGCCCCTGATACCGGCAATATGGAGACACTGGAAAGGTATGGCACGCCGATGCAGAAGCAACGCTGGCTAAAACCTTTGTTGGATGGCGAGATCCGTTCTGCCTTTGCGATGACGGAACCCGCTGTTGCCTCATCGGACGCCACCAATATCGAATGCGAAATCAGGCGGTTAGGCGAAAATTACGTTGTCAACGGCCGTAAATGGTGGATTTCCGGAGCAGGGGATCCCCGTTGCAAACTCTACATAGTAATGGGGAAAACCGACCCGAGTGCCCCGACCCATAGACAGCAATCGATGATACTGGTGCCCGCGAATGCCCCCGGTATTACCATACTCCGACCCTTGACGATATTCGGCTACGACGATGCGCCGCACGGGCATATGGAAATTCTGTTCGAGAACGTCCAAGTGCCAGCGGAAAACATCTTGGTGGGCGAAGGCCGTGGATTTGAGATCGCTCAAGGGCGCTTGGGCCCCGGACGAATTCATCACTGCATGCGCCTGATCGGTCTCGCGGAGCGCGCACTGGAAGCAATGTGCAAACGAGCACTGTCGCGCGTGGCCTTCGGCAAACCCATTGCCGAACAAACAGTAACGCTAGAACGCATAGCGGACAGCCGGATTGCTATCGACCAAGCACGACTCTTAACCCTAAAAGCTGCCTATATGATGGATAGTGTGGGAAACAAGGCCGCGCGAGCCGAGATTGCCATGATCAAGGTGGCTGCGCCCACCATGGCCCAAAAGGTGATTGACTGGGCGATGCAAGTACATGGTGCGGGCGGCTTGAGTCAGGATTTCGGCTTGGCGGAAGCGTTCACGATCGCTCGCTGGCTGCGCTTCGCCGACGGTCCCGATGAGGTTCATCGCAACCAAATCGGCAAACTGGAACTCGGCAAATACGACGCCTCCGGACCGGTGAAAACGTACTTTCAAGAGGTCGGTACAACTTGAGCCAACGCCAGGAACAGAATGTGGGGACTGTTGCGGTCCCCGCCGCCCAGCGCTTTGACGAATCGCGGCTTGACGGTTGGCTGCCATGCAGCCAATGGTGCGTCATTGGCCGCTCTTGAGCGCAAGCAAGGCGGGGGATCGATCCCGCAGCAACTTGCTTTTCACACCGCTAACCTGTACACATAAATAGTTTATCGTCGGGAGGGCGATGTCGCCTGATCCTGGGTTGTTGATGCATGGCTAACCGTGTCAATTCCTCGCCGGTTCTGGCGTCGGCCGCGCTGTTGGTCTTTGCAACATTGCCGGCGGCAGCTCCGTTGCGGGCCGCGGGTGTGGGCAGCGATGACTCGGACGCAATCATCAGTTTTAAGAAGCAGATTCAGCCCATTTTTGATGCGAATTGTGTGGCGTGCCACCAAACCGGCAGTGCACAGGAAGGGCTCGTTCTCGAAGAAGGCAAGGCGTACGCCAATCTGATCCGAAAGCCGAGTCATCAGGCGAACATGGCGCTGATCTCGCCTGGTTCACCCCGAGAGAGTTATCTATTGCACAAGGCGGGCGGCTCACAAGTATCCGTGCATGGCCGGGGCGAAAGAATGCCCCTGGGCGGCAAACTTGACCCGCAGGAACTCGAGCTCCTGCGAGCCTGGGTTGCCGCGGGCGCCGAGAATAACTAAGTCCGCAAACCGGCTCGGATCGTCGTCGTGTCGATGACGGTCAGAGTCGCCGCAACTGGAGTGATCCGACGTAGATCCGCGTTCGCTGAACGTATTGGGGATGCGCGCAAGTGGAGGTGAGGCGATGTGTCTGAAGAACTGCTGGTATGTCGTGGCCTGGAGCGATGAGCTGGAGAATCAAATTCTGGGCAGAACCGTCTGCGACGAGAAACGCGAAGGGCTTGTCTCCGAGAGATTATCCTTTACAGAATGAAAAAATAGCGGATAATTATTTTCAAGCAGGCACGGTCACGTGTGAAGTGTGGGGAGACCCAGCCCTCGAATGATCACGAGCGGCAGTTTGCACCGGCTCGCTCACTCGAGATGGCCGCGGGCATTTGAGGTGGGGATGGGCGGGCTTCGTATCTGGTGGCGTTGCGCGCCTCGGACGAGAGCGTTCTGCGGCTTCTCGCTGGCGGTCGGTGCGGCTGCGGATTTGGACAAGCTCGCCAGTACAGGAAAGGAAAAGGCTCTGTCAGCGCTTCGCTGGAAAGCTTGCTGTCGAAATAGTCCAGTCGGCAAACGGGTAGCATTAGGAGCCCTGATATGTCTCAATTGCCTGCCTACAAGGCCTACATCGATGGGGCCTGGCAATCGGCGCGCGGTGGTGAGGAGTTCAAAGTCTTTGAACCCTACCTGCGCAAGCCGTTTGCGAGTGTTTCGGCATGCGGCGGTACGGAAGCCCGCGCAGCCATCGCGGCGGCTGCAAGAGCGTTTCCCTCATGGGCTGCAGTCACGCCCAGTGAGAAGGCAGCATTATTCCGCAAGACTCTCGAAATCGTAAAACGGCGGCGGGCGGAAATCGCTGATCTTTTAGCTCGAGAAACTGGCAGCTCGATCTCATTCGCGACCTTCCAGCAGGGAATGGTGATCGAACACCTCGATCATGCTGCAAGCTGGTTATACCGGCCCAAGGGCGAAGTCCTGCAGTCTGACGTCCCTGGGGCATACTCGATGAGCATAAAGCGGCCGCTCGGCGTCGTGGCGAGCTTCACGCCCTGGAATGGGGCCAATATTCTTGCTTGGAGGGCTGTCCTTTCGCCATTGGTCGGCGGCAACACCGTCGTCGTCAAGCCGTCGGAATTTGCCCCCATCTCAGCGGGGTTGATCATAGCTGAGATCGCAGAGGAAGCCGGTTTTCCGCCGGGTGTGATCAATGTCATTCCGCACGGTCCTGGAGGGGCCACCGAGATTGCCGACGAAGTTTTCGCATCTCGGGATACACGTTGCATCAATCTGATCGGCGGGGTAAAGACGGCTCGCTTGCTTGCCGAGCGTGCGGGAAAGACGCTGAAACGCTCAGTATTGGAACTTGGGGGCTATAATCCGCTGATTGTGCTCGACGATGTTGACATCGACTATGCGGTACGATCAGCGGTGTTCGGTTCCTTTTTCCACCAGGGTCAGGTATGCATGAATACCCGCAAAGTGATCATACAACGCAAGATATACAGCGAGTTTCTTGCCAAATTCATCGAGCGGACGCAGACACTGCGCTGCGGTGATCCTCAGGATCCCAAAACGGTAATAGGTCCCCTCATTACGCCGGCCGCCGTTCAGAAGGTTCACGAGGCCGTCCAAGAGGCGGCTTCGATGGGGGCCGTTATCCGAACTGGTGGCAAATTCGAGGGGCAAGTTTACGAACCGACGATTCTCACCGAAGTTTCTCATTCCTCACGCGTCTCCAATGAAGAGACGTTCGGACCTGTGGTGATTGTTGAACCCGTTGATACAGAGGAAGATGCCATAACGGCTGCCAACCGCGTGTCCTACGGTCTAGTCTCTTCGATTTTGACGTCAAACTCTTATCGGGGTCTCGAGCTCGCCCCCCGCATTCAATGCGGCGTTGTGAATGTCAATTCTTCCACGATGAACGCAGAAAGCCACGTTCCAATGGGCGGGGTCCGGGATAGCGGTTGGGGTAGAACGGGGCCGGACAGCGTCGATGACTTCATGGACGTAATCTGGGTGAACGCCCGGTCGGATCAAGGGCAATATCCTTTTTGAGACTCTAAATCCCACCCCAAGATGATTACTTAACCCGCCCGGCTGCGCGACAACCCGTGAGGTTGCGACGTGTTGTTGGGCAGCGCGCTTTGCCACGTAGCCCTTCTTCACAGATCGGCGAAGACTGGGCGACGAGAACGACGGAGCCTACGCAAACCCGAATGACTAGGCCTTTGGGCCGCCGGGCCAGGTGTCGGGCGACCCAAGCGCGTCGACGTGCTAGGTGATATTCTCGCCGAAGAACTTTCACCTCGGCGGGTCCAAACTCATGCGCCGGAGCCGAGCTGAAGTGGGCGCTCACTCAGCAAACCGCGGGAAGAGCTTCAGCGCATTCCCGCTCATCACCCCGGTCCGTTCCTCGGCCGAGAGTTCCGCTGTCTCCTTGAGCATCTGGACGCAGCTGACGGCCAGGTCGCGGCGAAGGTATGGAAAATCCGTACCGAAGAGGACCTGATCGAGGCCGACGATATCCCGCAGCATTCGAAGCACCGGGGCTCGATAAGAAGCCGCCGTATCCCAATAGAGGCGCCGCAGAGTGTCTGCTGCAGTCCCTCGCTCGTCCGCTCCTGGGATAACATTCATCTCATCGATGATCGCCCATCGACCGGCCAGATAGGGCACAGTCCCGCCCGCATGCGAGAAAATGTATCGCACGTGAGGGGTTCGAGCGAACCGATTGCTATAGTGCATCTGCGCGACCGCTCGAGTTGTGTCGGCCGTGAAATCGATTAGGGTGTCCGGGAGGCCAAGGCTATGGGCGGATGGGTCGGGCGAGGCGGTCGGATGTACGAACACCACCGCTCCACGCCGATCGAGTTCCGCGAAAACGGGCTCGAACCGAGAATCCCCTAGGTAGACCCCGTTCGCATTCGAGAATAGCACGACCCCGTCCAGCTTCAGTTCGTCCAGGGCGTAGGCCAATTCCTCTAAGGCGCCGTCGACATCCGGCAGGGGAAGGGCGGCGAACCCGCCCAAGCGGGTTGGGCGAGCCTGCATCAATTCGGCTGAGAGTTCATTGCACCGCCGGGCGAGAGACCGTGCACGGGTATCATCCCCAACATGGACTCCGGGGGTCGAGATTGAGGTGACCGCCACGTCAATTCCGGCCTCGTCCATGAATGACACCATGAGCGAGGCGTCCCAAGGTGGCGGAGCGATGCCGCCGACCGGATTGTGCGCGTCGTTGGTCTCCTGCCAGAAGAAGTCAGGCAGGATGTGATGGTGAACATCGATAGTGCGGGTCATGGTCAGGCCTCCAGGGAAGCTCTGCACAGGTGGCCGTGCGAGCCCAATTGCAAATAAGTGACGTTAGTAAACTCATCAAAATGCCGCGGCGAGGCCTCGATCAGTTTGATCAGTTCCCGCCACGGGATCACGGCGTCCATCTCGGCCAGGAACCGCTCGCGCCGAGTGACTTTACCCTTGCGGCTCCATGCAAATGATTCAAAGGTCGTTTGCTTCATGGCGCTACCGTTGCTGTCCGCTGCACACATAGCGGTCAAACCGGGGTACCTGTGCAGAGCTTCCCTAGGCATCGAAGCTGTGAAGGCTGCTCATCCGGGCCAGCAGGCTGGGGGTGCAAAACTCCAGCCCAGCCAAAAGGCCCTGGATGACCGGCCAGCTTCCAGGGCGCGTTGCTAGCACGATGATGGATTAATTCTAACCATTCGTAAAGTATTTTATTGGGTGCTCGACGCGCCTCTCCCGTGTTCCTGTCAACGTACGCCAAAACCCGCTCCATTAAACTAGCCAATCGGAAAGTTTTCATGTAAAACGACGGTGCTGGTGATCAAGTCAGGGCCGCGAGCGCAACCGAAAAGCACGCGTCATGAGTCCATGAGTTAGGGGGTACGGACATGTATTGCAGCTTGCTCAAAAATTGTGTCGTGGTTTCTTGCTTGGGAGTAGCCTTCGCGGGCTCGAACAGTCCCGCATTGGCAGCCGCGGGAGATGAAAATTCATCCTCCGGCCCCGCTGAGATCAGTGAAATCACTGTTACCGCAGAAAAGCGCTCGGAATCGGCGAATAGGGTAGGTTTGACCATCGTCGCCATCACTGGCGACGCGCTCGAGCGCGAGAATATCCACAGCGTCGCGGATCTGGCTAGAGTGGTTCCAGGCCTGACCTATACCAACTCGTTTACGGAGCATCCCGTCTACAGCATTCGCGGCATCGGCTTCTATGAGAGCAGCCTCGCGGCCTATCCAGCGGTCAGTGTCTATATCGACCAGGTACCCCTGCCATTCCCGGCCCTGACAACGAATGTCGGCCTCGATCTAGAGCGCGTCGAAGTGCTCAAGGGGCCGCAGGGAATCCTGTTCGGCCAGAATTCGACGGGCGGCGCCATCAACTATATCGCGCGCAAGCCAACCGACACTCTCGAGGCGGGCTTCTCGTTTGGGGGCGGGAGGTTCCGGGATGTGCTCACGCATGGCTACCTCAGCGGGCCGCTTTCGGATACGGTGAAGGCCAGGTTCTCCTATCAGGTGGAGGAGGCCGATGGTTGGCAGCATCCCTATTCTCGACCGCAACCCGGGACCAACGGCGCGGTCTCGAAATATGCCGTGCGGCTGTTGGTAGACTGGACGCCGATCGAGCGGCTGCGGTTCGAGCTCAACCTCACGGGATCGGAAGACCAGTCCGAACCGATCGCGCCGCAGAAGATCGGAGCGAAGCTCGCCGTTGCTGCTAGCCCGATCAACGGTCCGTTCCTGGTCGCCTACCCGAACGCGCCCGCGAATGCGCAAGCGGCTGACTGGTCGCTCGACAACGAGCCCAAGGCGGACAACCCCATGGGTCAGGTCTCTCTGCGCGGCGATTACGATGTCACGAATGACGTCACGCTCACGTCGATTTCCTCTTTTATCCGCTATTACCAGAACGAGCGGATCGAATACGGTGGTACCTACACGGACGCCAACGAGTTCGCCCCGCTCCGCGGCCAGATCAACAGCTTCACCCAGGAACTGCGTCTGGCGAACGCGGGCACGAACGCGCTGCGCTGGCTGGCCGGCGCGAACTACGATCACAGCGACGTCTATGATAGCCTCTTTGAGGACTATTCCGGTTCGACCACGGCGGATTCCTATGGGACCCTGGGAAATCCCGCCTACAGCAATCAGAAGATGCGAAACTATGCGGGCTTCGCCAACGTCGACTACGATCTCACCAGCCAGTTCACCGTGAAAACGGACGCGCGGTACACCGAGTCCGATCGGGCCGCGGAATCGTGCAATCTGGCCGGCAACAAGGGAGTGGGCCCGCTCTTCGATTACCTCACCAACGCTTTCAACCCCAACTACACACTGAACCAGCCGCCGATACAGCCCACGGATTGCATCCCTTTCGCCCTGGCGTCGACGGATCCGGTGCTAGGGCCCTTGTACCTCCCGACGCGCAAGCCGCTATTCTCAACGCTCAACGAGAACAATGTCTCCTGGCGCGTTGGCATGGACTACAAGGCCACGCCTGATGTCTTGTTCTACCTGAACGCTGCCAAGGGCTACAAGGCCGGTAGCATCCCCACCGTGGTCGCCCTGGCGGCCTCGCAGTTCCGGGCCGCGAAGCAGGAATCGGTGATGGACTATGAGGGGGGATTCAAGCTCCGGCTGCTCGACCACAGGATGCAGTTCAATGCGGCAGCCTTCTACTATGACTACAAGAACAAGCAGATCCGCTCTGTGCAACCGCAGCCGCCGGTCGGACCGCTCAATATCCTGATCAACATTCCGAAGTCGCGCATCTACGGCAGCGAATTCGATCTGCAGTGGCGGCCGCTGTCAGGGCTGCTGCTCACCGCGGGTGGCACGTACCTCAGCTCCAAGGTGACCGGAATCCCGCCGGATGCCTACAACGCCGCCAACGATCAGGGCAATTATCGGGGCTCGGAGCTGCCGTATACGCCGAAGTTAACGATGAACGGAACGGCAGACTACACCTGGAGCCTGAATACCAAGCTCGACGCAACGGTGAGAGCCACCTGGTCGCACCGCAGCCGGTCGAACGCCTCTCTGGGAGACCCGTCTCTCTACAGGATCAACTCCTACGACCTGATCGATTTGCGCGCCGGCATCGCCACACCCGATGGCAAGTATCGGCTGGAGTTCTGGGGACAAAACGTGACGAACAAATATTACTGGAGCAATGTTGTCTATTCTTTCGACACCATTGTCAGGTATGCAGAGCTGCCGGTGACTTACGGAGCGACGCTCACGGTGACGTTCTGATCAACGGTGCGAGCCGGCTCGCAGCGCCAAGCTCGTCTCTCGAGAAGCATTATCGTGTCCGACAGCCCCGCTCAGCGCCGCCGCAGCCAAGCTATGGCATACCGATCTTCAATGGGAGGTCGTCGATGCGGCCATGCAGCTGCATGGCGGCGCGGGATATATGAACGAATATCCCATCGCCCGGCTGTGGCGCGATTCCCGCGTGACCCGCATCTATGGCGGCACAAACGAGATCATGAAGGAGGTCATCGGTCGCGCCGTGTGAGGCGCGAAAAATTTGGTAGTAAATTTTCTATTCGTAAAGTAAAACCAAATCGAAGGGGCAAGGCGCACTCGCCACCGTCCGGACGAATTGGAGAGGAGACGATCATGAGGCTCGTGGTGTTCAAGAAGGGTGGATCCGCTGCGCTCGGGTTGCTCGTGGGGGATCGGGTGGTCGATGCCGCCGCGGCGGGTGTCGAGGCGCCCGCGGATATCTCGGCGGTCCTTCGCGGCGGCAAGGGGCTGCTCGACAGGATCGAGGCGCTCAAGGGTTCGGACAAGACAGTCCCGCTTTCGAATGTGACTCTGCTCCCGCCGGCCAAGTCGGCTGGAAAGATCATATGCCTGGGCCTCAATTATGTGAGCCATGCGACCGAGGTCGGCGTTCGGCAGAAGCCGGACTATCCGACCATCTTCTTCCGATCTGCGACATCGTTCGTGGGTCCGACGGGCAACATCGTTGCGCCCAAAATCTCGACCGCCGTCGATTGGGAAGGTGAGCTGGTCGCGTTCATCGGCAAGACGGGCCGTCACATCCCGCGGGATCGGGCGCTCGGGCATGTCGCGGGATATTCGGTGTTCAACGATGTCTCGATCCGCGACTATCAGATGAAGACTACGCAATGGACGGTGGGCAAGAATTTCGACGGTAGCGGTCCTTTTGGTCCGGCCTTCGTGTCGGCCGACGAGCTCCCGGCCGGTGCGAGCGGCCTCAAGATCCAGACACGCCTCAACGGCGAGGTCATGCAGGACTCCGATACGAGCCAGATGATCTTCGGGGTCGAGGAGACGATCTACCTGCTCTCTCAATGCTTCACGCTCGAGGTGGGCGACATTCTCGTCATGGGGACGCCGTCCGGTGTCGGCAATGCGCGGGATCCCAAGATCTTCATGAAGCCGGGCGACGTCTGCGAGGTTGAGATCGAGCGTGTCGGCCTGCTCCGCAATCCGGTCGTCCCCGAGGCTTGAGGCTCCCATGGGTGATCGGCAGGCGCAGAATGTCGGCACCGCGGCGGTCAGAGACGATCTCCGCTTCGACGAGACTCGTCTTGCCAAATGGATGGCGGCGCATGTCTACGCCTTTGCCGGCCCGCTCACGGTGGAGCAGTTCAAGGGCGGTCAATCCAACCCGACCTTCAAGCTTGTGACGCCCACCGCCTCCTACGTCATGCGGCGCAAGCCCGCCGGTCAGCTCGTGACCGGCGCACACGCGATCGACCGCGAGCATCGGGTCATCTCGGCGTTGGGCGGCGTCGATTTCCCAGTGCCACAAACCTTCGGCTATTGCGATGACGACGATGTCATCGGCAGCGCCTTCTACATCATGGAGCTCGTCCAGGGCCGATCCATCTGGGATACGCGTTTCCCCGATGTTCCTGATGCCGATCGCGCCGCTTATTTTGATGCGATGAACGAGACAATCGCACGGCTCCACACAATCGATTACAAAGCCATCGGCCTGGAGGACTTCGGTCGGGCCGGCGGCTATCTCGAGCGCCAGGTTCGCCGTTGGACGCGGACCTATCGCGATGGGATCGCAATCGCGGGCGCCAATGCCGACATGGATCGGCTCAGCGCCTGGCTGCAGGCGCACATCCCGCGGCACCAGGATACTTGCCTTATTCATGGCGACTTTCGCTGCGACAACATGCTCTTTGATCCACATGAGCCCAAGGTCGTGGCGGTGCTCGACTGGGAATTGTCGACGCTCGGCGATCCGCTCGCCGATTTCGCCTTTCACGCGATGGTCTATCGTTTGCCGCCCGAACTCATTACCGGACTGCTGGGGACCGATTTGGTCGCCCGCAACATCCCGAGCGAGGCCGACCATATCGCGACCTATTGCCGGCGCACCGGCCGGAGCGACATTCCGGATTACAGCTTCTACCTTGCCTTCAACATGTTCCGGCTAGCGTCGATCATGCACGGAATCCGCCAGCGAGCCCTCGCCGGCAATGCGTCCTCGGGTCACGCGGCCGAGGTGGGCGCCTTGTATGAGCCGCTTGCCGCCTATGGGTGGAAGACGGCGTCGGCGAACTGAGTCACTGGAAAGCGGTGAGCAAGCGGACGGGGTCGAACCATTCGCGGAAATAGACAACCTTCCCGTCGCGGCGGCGGAGCTGCGCGACATAGTCCTGGCGATAAGGTTTACCGGTCACGGCCATTTCACGCATGTATATTTGGACCGCGACAGGCGACGAAAGCGTCTCCCTCACGCCCGAACAGCGGCATGCGACGCAAGACCTGCTCGACTAAACGGTGACTCGCCTTTCCCGGCCGGCCGTACCGGCGATCTGCCAATTTTCTTGCCATCGTAAAGTTTAGTGCGAGGCCGGCGCAACCCCGCCCAAGACCTGTACGACAGTAAATAAAGAGTGCTACGCTACCAGCGCATATCATGAAACGCAACAGCACCCAAGCGGCGGCGGCCATTTCAGAATCGCAACCCCCCGCGCGCGAGCGCCGGAGACGGGGCGCCAAGCGGCGTGAGCAACAGCGCGCCATCGCGACGCGGCTGGCGATCCTGGAGGCTGCGCTCGCCGAATTTGCCGAAAAGGGCTATGAGGGCGCCAGCACACGCTACATCGGGGAGCGGGCCGGCATGCAGCATCCGCTGATCACGTACCACTATCGGACCAAGGATATCCTTTGGCGCGCAGTCGCCGCGCATTGTCACGACACGATCAGGAAGCTCTGGGATGAGTGGATTCCGCGGGAATCCAATCTGACCCCCATCGAGCGCGTTCGCGAGGAGTTCCGGGCTCTGTTGCGTTTCACTCTCGAGCATCCGAACTTTCACCTCTTCATGCTGAATGAAAACAGGCCGGACAGCCCGCGCCTGGCTTGGCTGGTGAAAAACGTTCTTTCCAAGAACGTGGGCCGTGTCTTGCCGCAGATCCGCGCAGCGCAGAAAGCCGGTGACCTGCCTGCCGGTGAGCCTCTTCTAGTTCACTACATGCTGATCGGCATTACCTCCGTTCTCTCGTCGCTTGGGCCTGAGATACGCGCCATTTCTGGCCTCTCGCCGAATAAGCCGGCGGTGGTCGAGTCCTATTGGAAGCTTGTGGAAGCCCTCGTGTTCAACAGCGGCAAGGCGACAGCTCGTCTTCCTAAAACGCTCGGACCTCGGGCTCGGCGCCGCACCGCATCGTGACTAGCTCTGCCACGGTGGCGTCAATCGCCACCGAATCATCGAAGTAGCGTTTCCTGGCGTCCATGCGCGCCGATCATCTCGCCCACAACGGGAACTACGCCGTGCCCCCCACGACGTAGCACCGCAATAAATACTTCACGAATGTACAGGAGTTTGCGTGGCAGCACCAGACCGACGCGCGAGCAGTGCCGCCCCGGTCCCACCGGATGCGTGCCGACTTTGCTTGACAACTAAAACTACACAACTGTAAAATTATTATAGCGACAATCGATATCGGAGTCGGGGAGTGAGGAGCGCCGTCAGCCGTGCGGCAGATTGCATATACCTCGACCAAGTGGGCGGTCCCCGGAATGACGAAGTGCGCTGCGCTGGATCTCGCGCCCCACGGCATTCGCGTCAACACGATACTTCCCGGGTTGATCGACACCCCGATGGCGCGTTCTAACGGTCCGGAGCAGGTCGCCCAAGCCATCGAGATGATCCCGGCACGACGCCTTGGCCGCCCGGAGGAAATCGCACAAGTGGCCGTCTATCTGGCCTCGGGCGACGCCTCGTACGTCTCTGGCGCCGAGCTAACGGTAGACGGCGGCTTCTTTGCGTGATGCGTCTCTTACAGGGTGGTGTGCAATTGGCATAGAGGGGGTCGATGATGACGGAAGATGGCAAGGGCGCACGACGGAAGGTGGCGTCCCGACGGGACTTCCTGCGCGCCGCGGCGGCCGCTGGTGCCGGTGTTGGCGCTGTGCGGGCAGTCGCGGCAGCCCGGAAGACCCGTAACTGGACAAAGCAAGCCGACGTGATCGTCGTCGGGACTGGCGCTGCCGCTCTGTCTGCGGCAGTGGCAGCAGTTCGCGCCGGAAGCTCGGTCCTGATCGTGGAAAAGGCGCCTGTCGCGGGCGGAACTACTGCCAAGTCGGACGGCGCCTACTGGATACCCAACAATCATCACATGCGGGCCAAGGGAATTGCCGATCCCAAGCACGATGCCATCAACTACATGGTCTACGGGTCATACTTAATCCTCTACCGGGAAGAACAGCCCAGATACGGCATCGGCGGGCACGAGTACGCGCTTATCGAAACCTATTATGACAATGCCGCGCCTGTTGTTGAATCGTTGGAAGCCGCTGGGGTCATCAAGTCGACGATTGCCGACCTGCCGGACTATTTAGATCACGCGCCGCAGAATAAGGCGACGCATGGACGCATTCTCGTTCCCGTAAAACCTGATGGACAGATCGGGCAAGGGCGCGAACTCGTGCGTCAGCTGAAAGCCTGGCTGGACGCGAGACAGGTTCCGTTTCTGCTCAGGCATGCAGCGACTGGCCTGGAACGCAATGTTCGCGGCGAAGTGATGGGCCTGGCCGCGAATTCTCCCGAGGGTCCGGTATTTGTGCGTGCAAGCAAGGGGATCGTTTTCGGCAGCGGAGGATATACGCATGATTCCCAGCTCGTCATGAATTTCCAGCCGGGACCGATCTTCGGCGGTTGCGCCGTGCCTACCAACCAGGGCGACTTCATTCGCATCGGGATTGAGGCTGGCGCCATGCTGGGCAACATGGTCAACGCCTGGCGCGCACAGCTCGTGCTGGAAAGCGCCCTGGAATCCGCAAGTGTGCCGCGCGATATCTGGCAACCGCCGGGCGACAGCATGATCCTCGTCAACAAATACGGCCGACGCGTGGTCGATGAGAAGCGCAATTACCATGAGCGCACGCGGGTGCATTTTGTCTGGGATTCACTCGAATCCGAATATCCCAACAAGCTCCTTTTCATGATCTACGACCGCCGCACCGCGGAGCTGTTCGCCGGCAACTACCCGCTACCCGAGCCGGGCGATGCGCAGCGGTTCGTGATCACGGGGCCCAACGTCGGCGCGCTCGCCCTCGCTATCCAGGACCGGTTAAATTTGCTGGCCCCGCAGATTGGCCGGACGATCGTCGCGCCGGACTTTTCCGCAACGCTCGCTGCGCAGATCGAATCTTACAGCGCAGATGCGAAAGGAGGTGTTGACAGGCAGTTCCGGCGAGGCAAGTACCCGTACGACACCCAATGGCACTCCCTCGTCAACTCCAAGGCGCGGACGGATACCCATTGGCCTCCTAATCCGGGCCCGAACGTGACGGTCTATCCAATTGACGAGGCGGGCCCGCTCTTCGCAATCATCCTTGGAGCAGGGACGCTCGACACTAACGGTGGACCGGTGATCAACGCGAAGAGCCAGGTCATCGATACGCGGGGCCGGCCCATTCCAGGTCTGTATGGCGCGGGCAATTGCATCGCCTCTCCCGCGGGCCAGGCGTACTGGGGTGCTGGCGGGACGCTGGGTCCCGCGCTAACTTTCGGAACCCTCTGCGGTCAATATGTGAGCGCCGAGCCTGCGAAAGCGGACAATTAGCGAGGCTCGCAATTTCGGACTGAAAGAATAGAGAGGGAGCTAGCGCGCTCCGTAGCAACTTGCGGGAGACTCGAACAATGCACCAATCGAGACAAGACACGGTCAAGATCGCCACCGTGAAGGAGTATTTCCGGCGTGGAGACGCCGGCCGGCGCGACCTGACATTGCGGTAATGGAGGCCGGTCGGTTTCTCATCGGCACCTTGGTCGACGCCTAAAACACGGCGCCCCCACATACGTTCCACTCCCGGCTTTCAGGAAAATCCACACACTTATTTCCCTGATAAACGCTAAGATACTTGCCGCGCACATTCCAAAGGCGGATCTCTACGTGGTTGACGACAGACATCTATTCCTCCTGACTCAGGCGCGGGAGGTTGCGCCTGTGATAAAGAGATTTCTCGCGCGAGAGGCCTCTTGATCGCTCCAATCGGTGGCCCGCCGGACAGCCGCGATGCCTCGGACGAAGGCCTTTCCAAGGCAGACCAACTGCGGCGCATGCAGCGCTTTGCAACCTCCCTGCTCGGCGCCATGCTGCTGCTCTTGGTGGTGAGCGCAGCATACCAGTCCAACTATTCCTGGCTGCATTGGCTCCGCTCCTTCGCCGAGGGCGGCGCGGTTGGCGCTCTGGCGGACTGGTACGCCGTGACAGCTTTGTTTCGCTATCCACTCGGTCTGGCAATTCCGCACACCGCGATCATCCCCAGCAACAAGGACCGGATCGGGGCGAGCCTCGGCAACTTCGTCGAGCAGAATTTCCTGACGCCCGAAAACATCATCGCCAGGCTGCAGCAACACGACGCGGCGCACGCGCTTGCCGAGTGGCTGGCCGTGCGTGCCAACAGCCTCGCGGTTACAGCAGCCGTCGCGGATTTCGTCCCCGCCATGCTGCGCGGTTTGGAGGACCGAGACGTCCGGGAATTCTTCAATCACGCCGTAACACCGCAGCTGCTAAGCCTGAACGTGTCGCGTCTGGCAGGCCATGCTCTGACGGTGCTGACAGCAGCCGAGCGGCATCAGGCGTTGCTCGATCGGGCTCTGCATGCCTTGGAGCGCTGGCTCGTGGCGAGGCAGGGTCTGATCAAAGCAAAGTTCAGCGAAGCGTCCCGTTATACGCCGCGTCTGTTTGACAACTACGTGGTCAACAAGTTTGTGCATGGAATCGTTGCGCTGCTCCACGAGGTTGCCCAGAATCCGAACCACGAGCTGCGCGGCCAGTTCGATCAGGCCGTGCGCGACCTGATCCATAATTTGATGAGCTCCGAGGAATACCGACAGAAGGGTACCGACCTGTTGCGGACACTGGTCGAGCACCTCCAAACAGAGGAGTACTATCGATTGGTCTGGGACGATGTCAGTCGGCGCGTGCTGGCCGACCTCGCGAGCGAGTCTTCAACGATCAAACAGCATATCGAGGGTGTGCTGGTCGCAGTGGGCGAGCGGCTGCTCGATGAGCCTGCGGTGCGGCAGAAATTGAATGCCTGGTGGCTGGACACGATTCACCGGATGGGGGTACGGTATCGACAACAGATATCCAGCCTGATTACCGATGTGGTGCGGACTTGGGACGCCGAGGAAGTCAGCCGCAAAGTGGAGATGGAGATCGGCAAGGACCTGCAATATATCCGAATCAACGGAACGCTGGTCGGCGGCGCGGTCGGATTGCTGCTCAATGTGGGGATCTATCTCTTTGGCATAGGCAATGCCAGTTGATATCCCACAATGCACCTGCCGGCTTCAACTCTTTAAAGCTGTTAGCACCTCATCTAGCATATTCTTTGCATCGCCGAACAGCATCCGGTTGTTTTCTTTGTAGAACAGGGGATTGTCAACGCCGGCATAACCCGAGGCCATGCTGCGCTTCATGACGATGGTGGTATGCGCCTTCCACACTTCGAGTACCGGCATGCCGGCGATCGGGCTCGACGGATCGTCCTGCGCGCTCGGGTTCACGATGTCGTTGGCACCGATGACCATCGCGACGGCGGTGTCCGGAAAGTCTCCATTGATCTCGTCCATCTCGAGCACGATGTCGTACGGTACTTTCGCCTCCGCAAGCAGCACGTTCATGTGCCCGGGCATGCGCCCCGCCACCGGGTGAATCCCGAAGCGGACATTCTTGCCCTTCTCCCTCAAGTACTTGGTGATCTCATAGACGGTGTGCTGCGCCTGGGCGACGGCCATGCCATAACCCGGAACGATGATGATGCTGCTCGCCTCCTTGAGGAACTCACCCGTTTCCTGGGCGCTGACCGCCACCACCTCGCCCGCGGGCTGCGCCCCGTCCCCGGCCTTTTTGGGGGCCGCATCGCCGCCGCCGAAGCCGCCGGCGATCACGCTGAGGAAATGGCGATTCATGGCACGGCACATGATGTAGGAGAGAATCGCACCGCTCGAGCCCACCAGGGCTCCGGTGACGATCAGGAGGTCGTTCGACAGCATGAATCCGGTGGCGGCCGCCGCCCAGCCGGAATAGCTGTTCAGCATGGACACGACGACCGGCATGTCGGCGCCACCGATCGCCATGACCATGTGCACCCCGAACAACAGCGCGAGCACGGTCATCGCAGCGAGCGGCGTCATGCCACTATCGATCGACGGCGCACTCAGGAACCAATAACCGAAGCCAATGACGGCCAGCAACAAAAGCAGATTCAACCAGTGGCGGGCGGGCAGCAGCAGCGGCTTGCCGCCAATGCGGCCCGACAGCTTGCCGAAGGCAATCACCGATCCCGACAAGGTGACGGCTCCGATTAGCACACCGAGGTAGATCTCGGTGTGATGGATGCCAATCTCGGCCGGGTTCATACCCGCGGTGGCCGTCGGATCGATGTAGCTCGCGTAGCCGACGACGACGGCCACGAGGCCGACAAGACTGTGCATGAATGCCACCAGCTCCGGCATCTGCGTCATCTGCACGGTGCGCGCGAGATAGAGCCCCACAGTGCCGCCGACGACTAGCGCGGCGGCGATCCAGCCGATACCTCCAGCGCTTACGCGCGGCCCCAAGATCGTGGCCAGCACGGCGATCGCCATGCCGATCATGCCGTACAGATTGCCGCGGCGTGAACTCTCCGGATTCGACAGACCGCCGAGACTCAGGATGAAGAGGATGGTCGCCGCGATGTAAGCGACCGAGGTCAGGCTCCCGGACATTCTTCTTCTCCTTACTTGCGGAACATCGACAGCATGCGGCGCGTGACCGCAAAGCCGCCGAACATGTTGACGGCCGTGAGCGCGATGCCGGCGATCGCGAGCCAGCGGATGATGTCGTCCGGCCGCGCGCCGTCGGAGCCGAAGACCGCGGCGGCGATGGGCGGCGCGATCTGCACGAGCGCGCCGATGATGATGATGCTGCTGATCGCGTTTGTGACGCTCATCAAGGGTGTGTGCAGTGAGGGCGTCACGTTCCATACAACCATGTACCCGACGAAGCACGCCAGCACGAACACCGTGAAATGACCGAGAAAAGCCGCCGGCGCGTAGATGCCGATCAGGGCGAACAGCACCGCTGCGGTGCCGAAGATCGCCGCGGTCGCACCCGCCGACATCGGCTCGCCATCACCCCCGTGTCCTCTTTTATCGGGTGTGACGGCCTTCGCCGCGGGCTTAGGTTGCGCCGCGGCCACCGGAGCGGCGGATAGCTTGGGCGTGGGCGGCGGCCATGTAACGACCCCGTCTTTGACCACGGTAGTACCGCGGATGACTTCGTCGTCCATGTTCACGTTGAACTGTCCGTCCTTCGCCTTGCACAGTTCTTCGGAGAGTCGGAACAAGTTCGTCGAATACAGGTTGCTCGCCTGCGTCGGCAAGCGACTCGGCAGATCCGTATAGCCGATGATGATTACGCCGTGTTTAACCGCAACTTTGCCGGGCTCGGTCAGCTCGCAGTTGCCGCCCTGTTCAGAGGCCATGTCGACGATCACGCTGCCCGGCTTCATCGACTGCACCATCTCGGCCGTGATCAGCTTCGGCGCCGGCTTACCGGGAATCAGCGCTGTTGTGATGATGATGTCGACCTCCTTGGCTTGCTTCGCGAACAGTTCGCGCTGCGCCTTCTGAAAGCCCTCGCTCATCACCTTCGCGTAGCCGCCGCCGCCGCTCCCTTCCTCGACGTAATCGACCGGGACGAATTCGGCGCCCAAGGACTTGATCTGGTCACCGACCTCGGCGCGCGTATCGTTGGCGCGGACAATGGCCCCGAGCCCGTTGGCGGCGCCGATCGCCGCAAGACCCGCGACACCGGCACCGATGACGAATACTTTCGCCGGTGGCACCTTGCCGGCCGCGGTGATTTGGCCGGTGAAGAACCGGCCGAATTCGTGAGCGGCCTCGATCACTGCGCGGTAGCCGCCGATGTTGGCCATCGACGAGAGGGCATCGAGCTTCTGGGCGCGTGAGATGCGCGGTACGCTGTCCATCGCGAGGACTGTGGCCTTCTTGGCGGCCATGGCCTGAAGCAACTCGGGATTCTGCGCGGGCCAGATGAAACTCACGAGAGTTGCGCCTTCGCGCATGAGATTCACCTCGTCCCGGCTGGGGGCGCGGACCTTGAAAATGATGTCCGCGCTCGACCAAAGGCCGGCCGCATCGGGAACGATGCTTGCACCGGCGGCGCGGTAGGCTTCGTCGCCGATGCTGGCCGCTTCACCGGCGCCGGATTGCAGGGCCACGGCGAAACCCAGTTTCATGAGCTTCTGGACGACGTCGGGTACCGTCGCCACGCGCCTCTCGCCTGGGAATACTTCCTTTGGAATCCCGATCGACTGCGACATAGTTTTATTCCCCTAGATCAATATCCGGCGACCTTCTCGGAGCAGCTCACAATTTTATGCTTTCTCCGGGCGTCAATGTTTCGTGGTTCTTCTTCCCGATCCTTGCCGCGATGGCTGATATCAATCTCCAGTCTATCGACCGCTACGAAAAATTGAAACGACGACGGGAGGCGGTTCGGCCGTCCGTTGCCCTTCTCAAGTCGAACGCAACCATCAGGTCGAACGCAGCCCAGACGTTGGCAATCGCGGATTGATCAATTTGGCGAACCGCTGCCGCAGCTCGCGCTTCAGAATCTTGCCGCTTGGGTTTTTCGGCAGAGCGTCGACGAATATCACGCCCTTGGGCGCCTTGAAGCGTGCCAAGCGCTCGGCGCAGTGCTCCATCACTTGCGATTCGAGCAATTGCTCCGAGGGTTTGACCACCACCACCGCCACCACGGCTTCGATCCAGCGGGGATGCGGCAGCCCAATGACCGCCACTTCACTCACCTGCGGCATTGAATAGATGACTTCCTCCACTTCGCGGCTTGCGATGTTTTCCCCGCCGCTCTTGATCATATCCTTTATCCGGTCGACGATGGTGATGTAACCCTCCGCGTCGATCCGTGCCAGGTCGCCGCTGTGAAACCAACCACCCGCGAATGCCTGCGCCGTGCGTTCCTCGTCTTTGTAATAGCCCTGCATCAGTTGCGGCGAGCGGTGCACGATCTCGCCGACCTCGCCAGGCTTCACATCGTTCATGGCCTCGTCCAGCACTCGGGTTTCCACATTCAACACCGGACGCCCGGCAGAACCGGATTTGCGAAGCTGGTCTTCGGGTCTGAGCACGGTCGCCAGCGGCGCGATCTCGGTTTGTCCGTAGAAATTCCACAACCGCACCGCCGGGAGGCGGCGCAGAATTTCCCGCAGCACCTCTACCGGCATGATGGACGCGCCGTAATAACCCTTTCGTAAGGAAGACAGATCGCTACCGTCGAAGTGCGGAGAGCGCAACAGGGAGATCCACACCGTCGGAGGCGCGAAGAACGAAGTGATCTGATGCTCGGCAATCAGCGCCAGCAGATTGTCGGCCATTGGGAGCGCCGTGATGATGCTGGTATTACCAAGGTACACGCTTGGACCCAGAAAACAGTCGAGCTGAGCGCAATGATATAGCGGCAGGGAATGCAACACCCTGTCGTCAGATGACATCTCGCCATTGACAATGCAGCTGACGTATTGGTGAATGATGGCTTCGTGCGTCAGGACCACGCCTTTGGGCAATGACTCGGTGCCGCTGGTGTAGACGATCTGTGCAATATCTCCGCTTCCCAGATCTACCTCAGGCGGTGCATCGCCGCATTGCGCGATTTCGTTGAAATTCAGCATACCGGGTTCGGGCGATGAAAATTGCTCGCTGGGTAACCACAGCGACTGCTCGATAGAAGTGCCTGCGACCGCGCTGCGCGCAATCGATGTCAACTCGCTGTCGGTGGCAAGCAGGCGGGCGCCCGAATGCTGGAGGATATAACGCACCTCCTGCGCGTTGAGCATGAAATTGACGGGAACCAACACCGCGCCCAGACGAGCCACGGCAAATCGCAAGGCGGCAAAGGCATGGGAATTGCGCGCAAGAACTGCAACTCGGTCCGACGGTGCGATGCCGACGGCTGCGAGACCCGCCGCGAGGCGGTCGCAAAGCGCAGAAAACTGTGCATAAGTCCAACACGTCTGCGCGCAGACGATGGCAACGCGATTGGGGTACCGTGCGGCGCTGCGCCTCAACAGGTCCGCGATATTCTGACGCCGAAGTTCGGATGACATGTTTGCCCCGGCTGACAACTACGGTTTATTGCGGCGCAGGCCGAATCTATTCGGCAGCGCGAAGGAATTCCATCACTAAAGGCGCGACTGTATGGGCACTGGTGACAAGAAACAGATGACCGTCGTCCACCAGGCACAGCCGCGCCTTGGGTATCAAGAAGGACAGAATGCGCCCGTTCATCGGTGGTGCCAGCGGATCGTCCCTGCCGGACAAAACCAACGTGCGCTGTGGCAGCAGCGTGAGCCAATGCATGCTGGTCCAGCCCAGGAATGCAAACTGCTGGTACAGATAGCCGATGAACGCGGGTGGATTCATCTGCTCGGCGAAATCGCGCACCAGCTGCGGATTGCGACGGAATTGCCCGCCGTACAAATCCGGCGCGATCTGCCGCATGAATTCTGGATCGGTGAAACGCCGGCCGTTCAACATCAGTCGCAACAATGACAGCTTGCCCGGCACCATCAGGACACCTGCCGTCGTGGCCGCCAATATCAGGCGGCGGCAACGCTTACGGCAGGTAAAGGCGAATTGTTGGGCCGCCGCGCCACCCCACGATACGCCGAGCACATCGACCGGATCCCGATAGCCCAGGGAATCCAGCATCTT